>Ga0126342_10022635_pt1 | contig 10351 bp, 10 predicted proteins | sample Cyp1metagenome_FD_92528 | JGI IMG/M metagenome (GOLD analysis project Ga0126342, IMG submission 92528) | Coral microbial communities from Lord Howe Island, Old Settlement Bay, Australia - Cyphastrea 1 metagenome | ecosystem: Host-associated > Invertebrates > Cnidaria > Coral ...
CATGAAATTTCCTCCTACTAAACGGCTGCGGATGGACATACATGATCTTAACATATGTTACCCTTCTTGCAAACTCATTCCGACTCACGGCAAACCCCCCCGGCAAACCCAACATGTTGCAACATGAATAGAAATGAAAAGCATGCTTTCCAGTTTTCCACTGTGTTTAGTGAGTTTAGTGATGATTGACATTGAATATGTATTGAATTTCAATTGTATCGGACCAAATGTCGCCATGTTCCTTTCGGCTTTCCAGCGTGTTCTCCGATGGTTTGAGCCGATGATGGCTATGAGTGTCAGAATGGCCGGGTGCCTTAGACGTGCCCAGGAAATGGCCATTTTTGCCCATAGGAAGGTCCGACTTTCAAAGCATATTATCAAGTTTTGGTGGTAGCCCCCCAAGTACAGATATGTAATCAACAGAATTTGGCCGGGGTTTGACACTATCGACATAACATGACATGCATTGGCCGCGGTGAGAGCCTTTGAGTGCCAGTTACAACAAGTATATTGAAAAAATACAGCAGAAATATGCGAACATCCTTGCCTTCAATTCAATCATTTCTCACAGCTGTGGAGAATTTTTCTTGCAGTCCTAGGCTGATTCAAGCCACGGCTGACGGGCCGCATGCCCGCAGGATCCACAGGCGAGGGATGGACAACAAAACATAACAAAACACTGCGAAAACTGGTGAAACCATGTGAAACCTCTTCCAACTTCCAACAGCATCATGAGTGGAACTGTGAAAACCGACCTGACCAGGCAGCTTTCCCAGGAGCTCGGATAGCCGCACCACCGCGAAGTTTGGAGCTCAAGATGAGTGGGGGAGAGTTTGTGATGGGCTACGATGCATGGAATCGATGGAGCATGGGATTTGCGGGTTTGCAATGCTTGGGGTCTAGGGCATGACATGCATGACATTGCATGACACCTGCAAAGTTGAGCAAAATTGATTAGTATCATCAAATTTGATCAGGCCCTAGAGCCACGCTGCAGGCTTGCTTCTCCCTACCCTGTCCAGCCACTAAGGCATGCTTTCAAGCCTCCTGAGAATGGTGGCACGTGGGCAGCCAAGCAATAGGGTAAGGAAACATTGCGACTACCACATTGCCAACATCGGTGCAACATCACCGATGTTACCACTGTAAACAAGCCGCGTACTGAAGAAGAAAGAATCAAGTCAAGTGGTTTCCCTTACACCAACACTTTTTTCACTGATGTAGAACTGGTATGCTATCTTACCGTCTTCAGTCCACTGCTGTTGCTGTCCTTTGGAAGATGTTTCGGGTCACTCCACACATCACCGCACACAGGGTTTCCCAGTCCCGAGCAGAGCGATGGCAGCAACTTTGACTGCAGCGAGATGTGGATGTCAAATGCTGTTAGCATATCTTGACAAGCATCTTGATCATCTTGATAAGCATCCTTTCAGTACCTTTCAGTACCTTTCAGTACCTTTCAGTACCTTTCAGTACCTTTCAGCTCTGCATGAAACTGCAACCTCCTTTACCACAGCTTCGTTGGTGGAGTCTTTGTATATGAGTCCATATAGTCCATTTGTTTGAGGGCGCTTCTGTCCAAACAAATTTCTGCATGTTTCTGTTATCAAGAACTATAGAAATGCTAATGTGCATGAATATCTTAATCCCATTGACATCTTCCATTTGCGTATTCTGCAAATAGCTTGCCGTTTTGCTCGTGGGGCTGCAAGGAAGGCCACTGGTTCAACCCAATCGAGATCGCCATCTCCATCACCCAAGAAAAGCCCCAGCCCCAAGCCAAGCGCTCGTGGGAAGCTCAGAGTGGACACAACTTTGCAGAGCGAAAAGGAAAAAACCCAGGGATTCCATCATCTCAGGAGCAGTAATGAATGAGTAATTGATTAATGAGTGATGAGTGAGTGATTATGATTGATCATAGTTTATGTTACTATATAATACTATGAATATAATATATTATATATATAATATATATATATATATACGTATATACATATATATATGTGTGTGTGTTACATGTTGTATGTTGTTTATTTTTTACACGTGCATAGGTGATTCAAAGTTGTGATGCAGTTCAGAGTTCAGAGCTACGCTGAATGACATGTTTCTTGTAGCATCCGGCATCCGGCCCAGGCAAGACAGCAGCCCCCCCATCTCGGTCGCCACCGCCTCGATCGCCGAGTCCACCGAAGGTGTTTTTGAGATCAGATTGGGTCAGATTGAAACCATGTGTTGACCATGGAATTGTCCATGTGATTCATGTTTTTTTCCGTGATTTAATGGTTTTCTTATATGTTGCGTCATGTTTTTTTTCATTTCCTAAGCATGTGTGAACTCCGATGATAGCTTTGTTGACGACGATCTCGCACTAGCTGTGGCACGTGACAGGTGCCGCCTGGGAAGACTGTGCCACTGATCCAGAAACCCATGGCCAGAGATACCCTGGATCTCAAAAAGGCAAGGCCTGGCCATGGCAGATGTGATCGCATCAGATGAGTTAGCGGTTTGACATGTGTTATTTACATCTTTGGGATGCCGATCCCAAGTGACATCAACTGTTGCATCTGAACTGAAGTCATCTGAAGTCCAAAACTTTCATAGCCTAGTCATGCCTAGTCATGATAGTCATGAAGCTGGTGTGCAGTGCACTCAGCTGGTCAAAGTTTGGATATTGATATGACCCTGGATCTAAGGGGCCTTGACGGCTGCAGGTCATACCACCTTCCGATATAGAGGACCCACCGATGAAAGCTTCCAGAATTCATGCACAGATCCATACAGTCAAGTTCTGACAATTCATCCAAAATTTGACAAGTGTCATGCAAACAGTTTGCACAAGCGGCTCATTGGATGTGAAGGGCCAACTGGCGGCACAACATGCTAGTTCTGCAAAAGCATAGATCCCACAGGTTTCAGGACTGGTGTCATGTTTGCTCTCTGCGGCGCTTCGTAGCCACTGCTGGCTGTAGATAGGAGAAGTGGTTCACCTGGGAGCCATTGAATCCCTTGCCGGGGAGGCTTCGACAGAGTAGCTATTTGCTGCCAGGGTCGCTGGATCACACAATGCTTGGACTACGGTTAGTTAAGATTCAAGTCGATTTCGCGGGTGTTTCATGGTGGACATTCCGCTCTGTTTTCTTAAATGGAGTGGGAATTGTTGAATATGTTGAATTGATTTGAATTGTAACATATTGTAACTGTTGTTTTTGATGAAAGCGAACTTTTTCTGATTCATGGCCGCATGGCATGGCAAGCGTCGATGTCGCAGGCACGGACCCAAAGACTTTGGTCCTCCCAGGTGGCCGGGGTAGGATCCATAGGATCCTACGGATCCGTAGGATCATGTGTTGTAACATCTTGCAAGATCTGCATGTTTTGTTTCCTCAGTGTTTCTGTATGTTGCGGTTTTTTTGCAGCAATTCCGGAGTAAGTTTCGAATAGTTTCGACTTTAATTGAGACCCTAGTTTGAAGATGTTTGAAGCATGGGCTTTCTGGAGTAGCCCTTGTCGATACTGACCCGAACCTCCCTGGAAGCCAGGTTGGGTATGTCCCATCCTCCGATGAATGCGAAGGCCTGCATTCAGACCCTCGGTACACCATGCCGCGGGTTGTCACTTCCACAGCCATTGCAACATATTGTAACATACTGTCATGTTTTCATGTGATTTCAAAATATGTGTTCACAATATGTCATATGATTTCATATATTTTCATATGATTTTATGTGATTTCATATTGCTGTTGCATCTGGTGTCGTTGTGGCCGTTCACCACGCCATTGCGCAGGTTCGCAAGGAACTTCTCGCATACCTCTACGCACGGAAGGCTTGCTCGATACAAATCCAATCAAGATGCATCAAATATACCTGTACTATCCTGTACATTCCTGTACTGGTATCCTCAAGTCCCAGTGTCCAGCCTATCCGCAGTGACAGCTGTGAGGTGCGACCTCCAAAACGAATCAAGAAGGAGAAGAGGTGCAATTCGCCACCTGCTTGTGTCCACTCAAATATTTGGGAAACCCAAAGAAACCTGCCAGACCCTTGCCATGACCCACCACTAGCAACCGCCTGAAAAGGTGGACGTATGCTGACTCATGAACGATGGTTCCTTCATGGTTTTGCTACTGTCAGTAGATTTTGGTTAGTTCAAACATGTTGAAACGAACCAGGTCCGCCTTTGGAATGTTGATTTTCGTCAAAGAAGAGACTCGAAGAGACCGTGATTGATCAAGTGCAGCGGTTTTTGAACTCCAGTCACATCATGTTTGCAAAATGCTACGTAATCAGTGAAATATAGTGAAATTATGTTACCATACAGATGCCACGACTGGATACGACTGGCACACAGGGAAGATGAGGCCGAAGCAGATTCCTTCAGGACAGCGGGAGGATGTGCGTGGGCTCATTGCGAGAAGATTGAAGATGTTCAAAGCGTTGAAAGTGTTGAAACGCAACTTGGATGATCTGCCATCCGACGGGTCAAAAAAGGAGAATGATGGCAAGGGTTGCATTCCTCCGAATGTTCATCCTAATTTGCAAGGACTTTCGCCGGCCCGATTTGATAAAAATAGATCTGGCACGTACTGGAGCGCATTCAAGCAAAGCACCATTGGACCATTCACATCCATTCACTATTTGAGCTCATTTTGAGCTCATTTGTCAGTTTTTCAGCATTTGGAAACCCTTCCGTTGCCATCTGCCAACATTATTGGCATCATTTTGGCGTCCCAATTCTCGGAATCAACAGTTTGTTCATCGCGCCAGTCCCGCAGACCTTCGAGTGGCGCAGGCACCTACCTTGGTCAACAGCGGCTAAAGATGGTTGGAGATGGTTGAAGTATGGTGAGAGAGTTCTTGCCAATTTTAGGCAATCTATGCCCAGTATAGAGGTGTATAGAGTCCAGAATGGTTGTAATTACCATATTTCACCAAGAGGAAGGATGACAGTCTTGCACATTCATGGTCTATTTCAAACATTTCAAGGTGCTTGCCTTTATGGATTAAAGCTTGGGCAGGGGTGGTGTATATAGAATTTGATTGGGCTATTTGATTCAGGAAGTCCTCAGCCAAGAAACAACACATCAGTATGTTGCTATGCAGTAGCTTCGGTGCCTAGAAGAAATGCCATAGCATACTGTGCCATATCGCACAGCTAACCACCTGTGTACAGAAGTGCTATTCCCAACTTATATGGTTGTCCATGTTTTTCCCAATTGAAGTAGGAAGACAATGGAAGACAGGTATGCTATTACATATGCATAATTACCTACGACGCATGACTCACCTTTCATTCTATGTGCAACATATGTACTCTTTGGGAGCAAACATGTTCATGTTTCAACTTGTTGCACAGCTGTCCAATGTACCGCATGTCAGGAGAGAAGTGCACCCGACCAACGGCCAGGCAGAAGTTTTGCTAAACTCTATTGTCAGTGAAGGGTTCCAGATCATGAATGTCATGGATGTCCTTTTCTTCAGCATCCAAAACTCACCATAGTCACCCTTTTGCATCCTCCCATTTTTGAAAGGCAACTTGTATTTATTTGATAGAGTTGCTACAAATGTCACTGGCTGTAGCAAAGTTCCGCCGCAAGTTCACAGCAACAAGAAGCCCACGGACTTTCCATATGTTCCATCACTTACCTGCGAATGTCTTCTGTCAGGCCGTTCAAAACGTCCACGCACAAAATCCTCCAGTCATGGAGCTCAGTTGTAAAGTTGCTGGTTTGGTGGCTTGTCTATAGTGTCACAGAGTGTCATGGAGTCAAGACTTATCACACACTTTGAACGGTTCTTAGCTGCCTGAATGGGGAGCCTGGAGCCTGGATATTGGATGATGTTGGAAGAACCACTAAGGCTTGCCACTTTTGAGGGCTCCGCTCTCGGTCTGTGTTAGTTTGGAAGGGGTGGAAGGTAATTTGCTCTGTTTCAGTTTCTTCCGAGAGGAAAGGGTTCTGGTGCGTTGCTGACCATGCATTCATGCCAAGCGTGTGCAGATGCAGACATTGTGCGCCACAGTTAAGAGGCAGCTTAGTTGTTTGACATGAAGGGTCTAATCAGTCTAATCAAAAGCATGACAGAAAGACTTGCTGGTTTCATGATTTGACCATATTTGACCTCTAAAAGACGGACATGAGACTGGGACCTTGTTTTTAACTTGTTAAACATGTTCAAAGAAATCCAAATTGAGGACCTGCGCTCTTCGCCGACAGAAGAGCAGGCTGAGATTTGAGCCGTCCCAGGTTTGATGACATGGGACACCATGCGCCAACATAGTCAGAAGCCCCATGGCACTGCGTTTTCACATGCCAAGCCTACCTATGCCTGTCTCTTACAAACTCCTGCTTTCATATCTTTCATTTGCTATCCTTTTGAACACTAGTCCATACTAGTCCAATTAGTCCAATCGATGCAGGCAATCTTTATCCGACTGCCAGGTGGGGATCCAAACGGAGATCCTTCGGCAGAAGTAGGGTGGCCATAGTGGGAGGGTGATGGCATATGGTTTTGTCGCAGTTTGCCGCATTCAATGGGGGATATCGGGATTTAGAATACATATATATATATAATATATATATATATATATGTATAATAGATTATAATAGTTGATCTCATTTCATGGCAAACTGACTTGGGGAAATGATGATAAGTCCTTGGGTTTTAGATGGTTTTAGGATCCCAAGCTTCATCATATGCCCATATGGCCCATATTAAAGAATGATAAACCATCCATGTGACCCATGTGCGTTCAATTTGAAGATGGGTGAGCTCAGCAGATTGAAAGACTGATGAACAGACTTTAACATGGCAAGGTAGGGCGGAAATGATGAAGGATTAGCATCTTATTGGAGATTGTGTGACAACAGACCCCTCATAACATAAGTGTCGATTTACATCGGCATTCCTTGATCTAGGGATGGCTACTGGTTGTAGGGCACTCACGAACTGTGATATTACACACATTTGTTGGTTGACATGCCATTTGAACTTGTTTCATCAACTCCTACACCCTGCTTTGCCTGCTTTGCTATCGACAAGACTCCCGGTTTATTTATGTGAGAATCCTTTTCTCCCATGCAAGAAAACATATGACAAATAGCTCAGTTGTTTCCGTCATGCAGTTTCAAATTTATCAACTGAATACGGTCAAGAAACACTAAGAAACAGTGACCCGCCCCTTTCTTCCCGCTAACATCTTACTTTAGCCCTGCCAAGTTCGCGATACCTTGGCTGGGAGCTGGCCAGTCGTGATGTCTCTGCCGGAAAGCCCAGCGCCGTCTGCCAGAGCTGCCCAGCTGGTGGTATCGAAATCTGCCCGAGGACTTGGGTGAACTGACGATCTACCACAACAAGGTGCTGTGATGTGCTATGAATGGACATTTGCCCATCATTTCCCCATATTTGCCCTATGATCAGATCTCATACTGGATTGGCACAGCATCTTGCAACAGCAAAACGGGGTCATCTCTTTGACATTCTTCCAGAGACTTTTAGTTTTTGGACACACCTGAATCACCTGAATTCTTGTTGTTTCCATAGATGTGTCTTGACGAGAATCCTGGCTGGAATATGCTGCAACATCTTCGTGCCAAATCAAAGTGTTGATCAAACCACCTCAGGCTCTTCCCTACGCACATCAGGACACTAGATTGTCATGATTGAACTAGGATTGAACAGAGTCGGAAAAAATGAGGAAAGGCTGAGGAAAGGTGTCTTCACAGCTTTCTTTTGCTTGCGTCGCCTAGATGTTGCGGCGGCACTCGCCAACCTCCAAGCAGGCAAGCTTAACATGTGTCCAACGAACAGCAGCAGCAAATATGGAATTCCGTTTTGCAGATTTGCTTGGTAACGTCCAAGTCTTACTATAACGACTGACAGGAGAATGAATGCAGGCGAACAATAGGATGTTTTGGTCAGGTCCACTTGTCAACGCCTGCCATATCCCTACCAGCTAATGACATCCCTGCATTTGGCTTTGCCTTACTGCCCAGTTTCCTTCGTTTCCTTGGCATGTCAATCCACTCGACCATGCTCGATGCCAGGCAAATCCAGCGCAGACATTGTGCCAGCTGCGACAAGCCATGCGCGTCCCATGGCTGACAGCATGATGTATCACCGGTAAGGAACGAAGCTTCCTGGGTTTGCAGTTTCTGCAAAATCCATGCTGAAATTCAAGGCAGGCTTTGTTATCCTTGGTTCCCTTGTTTGGTTCTTTTCCTCCATTTTCAGGACGAAAAGTCTCATTACCGGCTTTATGGGGAATTGAATCCCATGTAGAATTGCGCAGGAATGCGCGCACCTATTTGCAGCAAATTGTACGGCTTATCCCAAGGACCATTCGCTCCAAGCTACAATCACTCCATACAGGCTCAGCCCAGCTGATTGCTTTGGCTTGACATGTTGAGAGAGTTGGACCATTGGACCATATTGGACCATTGGATGATCAAAGGATTATCTTTGATCCTGTCTGATCCTTTTTGCTCACCCATTTAAAGATATTGAAAGTCTCAAATCCAATGCTCGTTGACAAATGATCTGGGGTTCGCCCCGCTCTCAGTCCGCGATCTACAAATCGCTCCATGTCACTTGGCGTCGGGGCAAAGGAAGTTGGTAATTATGTCGATCTCAGTCACCATCAGTCAGCAACCAGGGATAATCCCTGGTGCGAACCTTTATGAATCTTGATGAGGTGTTATGGATGGTGTTGGAGTTCCGCATTCGATTTCACAAGTGCTGAGGACACTTCCTTCTAAGCCACGCCGGCACGAGGACTTTGCAGGGTACCACACGCAATTGCCAGGTGTTTGACAAGTGTGGATGGTGTAGATATGTGTAAATCAGTTCCAGAGCCATGGTGGGAGATCTTGATGTCTCTTCAAGCACGGCGAGACACAATCTGAACGCTACGCGAAGTGGATAAAATCAAGGCTACTGGTATGTCCCAAGTGTTTCACAAAGAAAGACCATGAAAGACCCTTCAGAAAACAGACAGGATTCAGATGGATTCAGGATGTCTTTCTGATAATTTTCTGACTGCATACACTCTGGCTATCTCTGTGTAGATCGTCCAGGACACTGGGCCTCTGACAACTGGCGGCGACGTAAGGAACTTGGTCGGACTGGTTGCCTTGTTCATTGCTGAATGAAAGCGTAGCAGTGTAGCATAGTGTAGCACAGCTCATCCCATGCAGTGACAAAGCTAGTTTATCATACTATCAGACTCTATCGATCTTTATCGTGTGTTGATCTGCTTCAAATCAGACATGTTAGGACACAGCGGACAGCCAAGCGCAGAAAATGCTGTCACTCCTTCCATTCTTCCATTGATCTTAGGCCAGTCCAGCTCGGCTGCGGCGACTGGCGCATCAAATACAAGAGGCTGCCATGAAACCCAGTGGTGACCAGAGTACATTGGCATAGAAATGGCATAGGTACAAATAGGATCGTTTATACATGTTTATAGTTTATACCACAAAAGTCAAGATGCAGAGACTTGTTGGGCTCCAAGATCAGGGAAGAACGGTTTTAGTTTGCAGCCGCTTCAAAGGGGGATTTGCCAAGGCAAAGAATCGATTCGGACCCAACGACCCAACACTGAGGCCGGGCCAGGACGTGTGCAGCTGATGGCGCGGGCCGTTGGCTTGAACGCCTGGAGCTTGGCACGTGTAGGATGTAGCAACATGTACAAAGATGCAGTAAGTACTAGATATAATAATAATACCATATGATACCATTGTAATACATTAAATTATTTAAGGGCTGCCGCCCCTGCCGCCGACCCCGGAATCAAACATCAGGAACGGCAGTTTGTGTCCTCGCATTGATGGGACTAGCAAGTTAGGAGTAGTACTAGGAGTAGTAGTTGTAGGAGTAGGAGTAGGAGGAGTAGTAGTAGTAGTAGTAGGAGGAGGAGGAGTAGTAGTAGTAGTAGTAGCTGTAGTAGTAGTAGTAGTAGCAGCAGCAGGAGTAGTAGTAGTTGTAGTAGTAGTAGTAGTAGGAGTAGTAGCAGGAGTAGTAGCAGTAGTAGTCGTAGCAGTCGTAGTCGTAGTAGTAGTAGTAGTACTACTACTAGCAGTGGCAGTAGTAGTAGTAGTAGTAGCAGTAGGAGTAGGAGGAGTAGTAGTAGTAGTAGGAGGAGTAGTAGTAGTAGTAGCAGCTGTAGTAGTAGTAGTAGTAGTAGTAGTAGTAATAGCAGCAGGAGTAGTAGTAGTAGTTGTAGTAGTAGTAGATTGCGCGTGTCGTCGCGGCACGCAAACTAGCAGGGCGGTCCGTGGCTGGCAAACAGTGGTGTGAAGAAACTGATAGAAGTGCTGCGTCAAACCCGGAAGGGAGCACCAGAAAGCCGGAAG
>Ga0126342_10022636_pt1 | contig 10351 bp, 9 predicted proteins | sample Cyp1metagenome_FD_92528 | JGI IMG/M metagenome (GOLD analysis project Ga0126342, IMG submission 92528) | Coral microbial communities from Lord Howe Island, Old Settlement Bay, Australia - Cyphastrea 1 metagenome | ecosystem: Host-associated > Invertebrates > Cnidaria > Coral ...
CCCATGGTGACCCATGGTGACCCATGGTGACCCATGGTGACCCATGGTGACCCATGGTGACCCATGGTGACCCATGGTGACCCATGGTGACCCATGGTGACCCTAAACACACATTGACTCAAACGTGGGAACCAAAAACCGTGTGAGAATCTATAATATGTATGAGTTGGCGATCAAATGGTGTTATTGTCCCATCAAAACTCGTGTAAACAAAAAAACCGTAGTTGTTCTTTCCCATTTCTAGATTTTTATAGGTCATTAGAATTTACATGTATTCTATTTGTATAGCTATTAGGTGATTGGAAAACTCTAAGTAGCTCCTTGGCTCCCCATTTAATAGGGAATATGAATACCCCTGGCTCCTTGGCTCCCTCCTAACCACTGGATAGATAGGTCGTTGTTCCCATTTTATGAAATCAAGTACCGTACGCTGAGGAGTCCTGTGGTCTTGCCCCATCCAGTGCCCAGAACGCTCCGTCTTGCCACGTCGATCTGATGGAAACCTTTCGAGGGAGCCCCTGGCTGATGAGACCCCCATAAGCTGCCACTCTTGGGGCTTCTTATGGGTTTGTCTGAAAATAGGGTATATTCCCAATTATAGCCATTTAATAGGGATAATGATCATTAACCATTGGGTTTAGGGGTACACTATTTTCAGACACACCCTTATGGGTAGTATCGGGAGCATGGGAGGGTGCATGATTGGGGGTACTTATAAAGAGCTGAGCAATCTCGAAAACTCAAGGCTCACGAATTTGGGACAACAAATTTGAGCCCCATCGCTTACCACAGGTTTGTACAAACATGATGGATGGCAAAATTGGGGGATATCGCTTAAAGGCAAATGATGTATGTGCACAGATATGACATAAGCTTCACAGGGGGGTATCGCTATTTGGGAAGCTCCGAAATCGCTTTTTCCATTAATGTTTGCACAACTTCAACCCAAGGATGGGGGATTCGTCCGAATGATCATACATTGCCGATCATACGCACTGACATGTATAACTATAACATAATCCCAACAAAGATATTGGTGAACTATGGTGAACTATAAGTCTATATATATATATATTAGGCTGATTCAGTTTATTTTGGTATCACTATTTCAATTTAGTGGGATTGTAATGGGGATTCCATGGCAACCAACTTGAGCGCGGCTCAAGTCATTGGCATGAACATGGCCATAGAAATAGTGGATTTACCCATGAAAACATGGTGATTTTCCAGTTCGTTATGTTAGTTGGTTTACCAGTGGGTATATCCCAGAATATGTATTGACGGGATATATATATATATATATAAATAAATAAATAAATATACAAGCAACAATGGGGCTGTTTGGGTTCTCAAATGTTCTCAAACTGGGGGACCGGCCCTCAATTCATGAAGAAAAAAATGATGAACTGATTAAATCATGGGATTTTGTGGTTCCCAATTGTTGCGCAGCACCATTTACTGTTTCCCATAGGATCCATGTATGGTATATATGCTAACATTTGGGGTATATTGATGGTAAATGTTACCATATATAGCATACATGGATCCTATGGGTTTTTGTTTAATACATTCGGATCATGCGAAAGCCCTTGATCATTGGAATTACTGACCGTACTTCTCGAGGTGGTCATGTCAACAAAATGCACATGTGAAAGGACGTGAAAGAACAAAGGAACCCATGTCATCAAGTTTACCTGTTCGACACTCTCAAAAATCTGTAAAAAAACATCGCACCTTTTGGCAATGTATGTTCATCTATTGAATGTAATGGAATCAAAGAGAATTCGCCATGGACCTGCTACAGTTCAGCAAACCACATATTGCTGATGATACCACAATTCCACATAAAGGTTGAAATCCCATTTTTTCCAACATTTTGTCATTTTGAAAGACAATGTTTTTATACTCAACTCCTTCAATTTGCTGCCTAAGTCTCAATCTCTAATCTCCAATGTTACTTCCCTCCATTTTGGGGATTAAGCATTGCTTGAAACCCAAGTCTTGCCAGGTTTCCTACGTACTTAAACCTTCCAGCTTGGTGGTTATGCACCCCTTTTCGTTGGCGAGCTACGTTCCAGTCCCAGCATGGATCTTAGCTCCTGCACCCTCCGCAAGCGTTGAATGAGGCTCAGCTCCGAAGTGCCTGGGAACGGTGTAATTTGGCTGGAAAAAACTACTAGCAATAAACCTATACCATCTGGTTATTTAACATAGCCATGGAAAATCACCATTTTTAATAGGTAAACATGGTAAACCATCTATAAATGGGCCATCTATACCATGGCTATGTTAGTCATAACCAGAGGGTAACCCAGCTATAAATGATATAAACTCCGATAAGTAGTTGGATGATTTTCCCAGCCATAGCTAGCCACCATTGGATTACCGGAGGCCTGGGGAATCAAACATTTTATGGGGAGATAAATGGTGTAATATATTGGGGTATATATAAATGGTAATGACAACTAACAAAACAACAATCATCATCAATGTTCATAAAGAATGATAGTAATATATGAGACCATCTGGTAATTTAATATACCCTCTGGTAAACAAACATAACTATTGAAAATGGCCATTTATAGTGGATTTACCCATTAAAAATGGTGATTGTCCATAGTTCTGTTAGTTTACCAGAGGGTATATAGCTGTGGAGAAACATCATTTCTTTAACCGGTACATCATCGAACAACAAATGGGCCATGGCTTCCACAGCCAACTGTTAAATTGGGCAATAACATCATAGTTATGACAACAAAAAAAGAACAACAACGACAAGAGTAACAATAATTGTCATAGCACAACAACAACAACAACAACAACAACCACAACCACAACCACAACCACAACCACAACAACAACAACAACAACAACAACAACAACAACAACAAACATAATATCACCATAATATGAGGACAAGAACATAATGACGGTCAATAAATGTAATATTGGATTATGTACATTTTCTGGGATGATCATTCATCCTGGGAGTAAAGGGGATATCAACTGGACTACACTTGAAATATCGTAAGACCTTATGTGAATAGAATGAAGCATGGTCAACAATATGGAGCGTGTGGGATAGAATACATGGGAGATGATCTCGGAAGATAATATTGGATGTAAGCTTTGACTACAATATACTACAATGATCTTCATATCATAATTCGATTTAGGAATTGCGATATAATCTCCGGAATTCCTATCTACAGATTTTGAAAATGGGATACCTTTACTTACCTTGCTATTTGTTATCATGCTTGTGAGATTGATCTTGGCAATCCGAAACCAGATAGTACCCTCTGGTAATTTTAACATAGCTAGTGAAAATGGCCCAGTCGAAATACTATGAAATAGTTGATTTACCCATTAACAATGGTGATTTTCCATAGAAATAGTGGATTTTCCCATTTTCATAGCATGGTGATTTTCCAGTTCGTTATGTAAATGTTTACCAGAGGGTAATGTGGTAAACCCAACAATACTGGTCGTCACCATCCCCAAATGGGAGCTATGTTTATGGCATTCGTTGATATACATGCAAATACAAATTGATAAATTTGATATGTAATATATATATATAATGTCATAGTCAATGTATTTATGTATGTATGTATATATATATATATAGATTTGTTATTATATTGTTATTATTATTTTTTGTGAAACCTGGCGCAAATCAGCACATGTGGGAAACCTTGAGTCTGAACAAGGGGTATACATAGTCCCAAATAACCTGGTTGGTGGTATACCTACCCCTCTGAAAAATATGAGTTCGTCAGTTGGGATGATGAAATTCCCAATATATGGAAAAATAAAAAATGTTCCAAACCACCAACCAGTAGATATATAATGATATAGTCTTCTGAAATTTGGAATTGAGCCAGTACATAATCAGGGTTTTGAAGCAAACACTGACACTTACATTGTCTGTTCGAGAGCTGAAAATGGCTGGTGGGTGATGGGAATTCGCTGGATGAGTTTCACATAGTTTCACCATCTACAGCTGCCATTGGGACATTCTGGATGTAACCGTCTAAATTCTGATGGAAAATCTGAGGCAAAAATGAGCCCCAAAACAACATTGGTTTCCTCCAAACTCACAGCGAATGGAGCCTGGGTATGGCTCGCAATAATGATACCAAACTTTCATGATTGACTGCCTTGCATCCTCTAAAAAAAAAGACTCGATTCCACCAGAGGACTCATCTCCTCTCCTCTCATTTCAATGAGCCGATAACATCCAGCCGTAGCCGCATGGGTCTTTTCCAAGCTGCCATCCTCAGGCGTGGGAAAGAAGACTTTCAGAAGTCCTTCGCACCACAAGGTCTGCAGAATCTTCCATTCAGCCGCTGCAGGAGCCCATGGCTGCTTTGTCAGCTCTCGGAGGTACCTCGGGCCGTGGCAAGTGGCAAGTGGTGCAGCTCCAAAATCGCCGTAGTCAACTAAGAAATTCTGTTTAATGTAGGTAAAACAAGAATAAACCATCCCCCAGTCACCATAAATAAAGGGAAAAGCCATTCTCAGTCTCAGTCATGGGTGGTTTATGACATTGTTTCACCCACAGTCACCATTAAAACACCGCATCATCCCCATGAATTCTATTGTTATCCCATGATTATACCATGATTATCCAACTATTATCCCCTATAACAATTAATGTTAGTTAATGATGGTTACCCTCTGGTAAACGTTTACATAACTATGGAAAATCACAATTTTCAATGGTTAAATCCACTATTTCTATGGTCATTTTCACTAGCTATGCTAAAATTACCAGAGGGTAATCATGCTTAATCCTCCCTTGATGGCTTCAGTCCGAGATCGATCCAAGTCAGATAAGTCAGATCCGGTGGCGGAAAGACCCATGGGCCCATGGGGAAACCCACAACCAATTGGGCATCAATAAAACTATATATATATATACATATATATACATTATATGGGAAAAACATCAGCAAAATATGTCCAGGGGATGTTCCAGCAAGCAATGGAAGTGATAACACCAAAGGGATCCAAAGGGTAAATCCTCGAACAAAACGCATATGAACCATGGTCAAAACACATAGTATATGGTTTATGGCCATCCATCCCACGATATAATTCCTTATAATGGTTATCTCCTTTTATGGCAAAACAAACCATGTTTTTGACCATGGCACATATGCAGTAAAACCATGTTCTTCTCATTTTCTGCAAGCCTGACCTCCAAATTATCCCTTCGATGAGTCACAACAGCGTCAGTAGACTCGCAGAGCCCAAGCCCAACAGCTTCCAGCGATGGTCATCGCTTGTCAAAAGGACCATTGCTGCGGACTTTGGGCAATGGACCAGAAAAAAAAAACCTAGCAATTTATGGGTATTTTAATGGTTCACCATGGTCAACCAGCCAAAATTGGGGATTAACATGGCGATTTACACAATGTTTCGGCCGAGTAAATCAACAATCTTGGTGATGTGTTGAGTTAATGAGTTGATGTGTTGATGGTGATATGAGTTAACAATCAATAGGTTAAGTGACTTGCCGACTGACCAGCAGCAGATCAGAGAAGTTCTTTTCGAACATTACGCAGCTGGTTGGTGGTTTCATTCACATTGTTTATGTACCGTCTGGTTATTTTGACATAGCCATGGAAAATCACCATGCTATTAATAGGTAAACCATCTATAAATGGGCCATGGCCATCTATACCATGCCTATGTTAGTCATAACCAGAGGGTAAATCAACAATCCAACGGTCATTCATTGGGGACCCCCAATTGGAACAATCGCTGGATGCCAAGGAGATTGTGACCTCAACAAAGACACCGGGTATCGTCTTTTTTTTGGGCAAAAACCTATGGTTAACATTTGTTAACCATGGATTGGTACTTCTATATTACATATATTACAGTGTCTGCTAAAGCGTGCTTGAGCCACAGGTTACCAATGATCACTTCAATGGTCAGTCGATCCATGGGTAATCTATCAAACAGGTGATGATAAACCATCAAATACTGGTTGTATCATGTTGTATCAATATCATGATGGCTATTGTATCAATAAACCATCAATATCATGTTTTTTTTTTGTGGTTTGATACAGTACCCCTTCTGTGTAATCAAAAATTGTAATGATGATAAAGCCATCAAACCGGTAACCGGGTGACCAATGGTCGGTGAGGAACACGTAGCAGGAACAACAACAACAACAACAACAACAACAACAGCAATAGCAACGATTCAGAAATAGCCTCCGGTAATCAAACGTGGCAATTGGATCCCCGCACTAAATGGAGGTATATAGCTGGGAAAATCATCTACAAAGACATATTTGGTGGATTCTTGGTTGCCATATTTGAGAGGGTAATTGTGAAGGAAGATCAAAATCTGTCATCATAAAACATTGGAATCATTGGACTATACCATTCATTGCGGATCATCATCCCAGTTTCAGAGATGGAAGAATTCACCCAGTTATAGTCCCAGAATAGGCTGCAGGCTGCAGCCAGACTCCAGACTGGAATATACCCCAATTTTACAGCTATGACTTCCCCAACTATAAACCTCTACAGAGTTTTTTCCGGCCGTTTTTTCCTATGAATTGTCCAACTACAAGTTCCGAGTTACGTTGGCCGTACCATGCCATACCCGCCTGTTCCTCCATTCCTGGGAGATACAGATACACCAATGAAAACAGCCTGATAGCATATGAAACAGCTAATTTGCAGCGATATCATGGCTATTTCATGAGTATCTCATGGGTATTTTATGGGTACGTTCTGCGGGTTTCATGGATCTCTAATGGGGATTCAAATGTATCACTTCGTGTACCCAGTATGTCATGGGCATGGGGTCAATCCTGGTCATTTCTAGTGCACCAATAAAATCAAGTCCGGCTATGCTGCGGGTGATATCCATTCCCGTTCCTTTCTCAAAAGAAAAGAACTGCTTACCATTTACTGGTAGTGGGTACTTATGATGATCCAAATAGCCATTATTCTTGAAACATGTGTGTGTGTAGAGAGAAAGAGAGAGAGAGAGAGGTAGAACCATTGTCAACATATATCAACATGTTTCTCCCGCCATGAGTATTGTTATATAGATCGCAATCATATATGCCAGTTATGCAATTCCATTTCTGGGTACTCTCCCATTCGCAGCTCCTCTCGCTCATCTCGAACCTGACGGCATTGATATCATTGATCCCTGAGATTTATAACAACTGGATGTATCTGGATTTATAACAAGCCCAATGGAGGGAACAGTTAAAAGCCTGGAGGCTTTATGGGGATACGGCCCCAACATTGTGATCGATCCCATCCTGGAAATACCCGACAAGATGCACGTGATGCTGCGGGAAGGGATCTATCTACGAATCGACTTCAAGATTGCTATCCACCAATATCCACCATGAAAATTGCTGGGTTATTGTCATCTGAATTCATCAGCCAAAGTTGTGGAAGTTACATCTCCACCACAAGCGGTGCCTATGAAATATGACCCATGGAGTCAGGCACCCAAAGTGACCCAAATCATCCCAAATCCACATTTCTTTCGCTCCAAGCAGAGACATGGTATCTTGATGTATATGTTGTTAAGTCTTGGGTTTCTTGGCGGAAACCTGGCCTCCGCCGTCAGAGCAACATCAGGCCAACATCGCAACTTGCGCGCAGCTTCTGGTGACGCGACATGCGGAAGTTTTTCAGCAATTTCAATAGGTCTCTCTGAGAGTTATGGAATTGTTGGTCCCATAAACAACCACAAGTACCTAAGGCCAAGTGGGCTTGTCTGTGAAGCATATAGTAGCCAACATTCCACGCTTGATCAACATGATCAAACATATTTGCTGGAGCATTGGTGACACCGTCTTTCTGTTGTTTTCTAACCCATTTCTATTTTGCCCGTGGGATGCTTGGCCAGTGATGGTGCCGCAGTTTGACTCGAACCTGGAGCTTTTGTGGCTACAGGAATCTGTAGCTGCATAGCGGCCCTCATGGTATTTTCACATCTCATTGTGCGTGGGTTGGGCAGTGAAAGGACAACAGAAATGCAGAAATGCATGGGGACACGAAGCTCGTTGGGATAAAAATAGACAACAGCGTATGAAAATATATGAACATATGGACCGCGCATAGCATATCCTGACATTGAGAGACATGCAAGCATGTTGAAAGATGCAACTGGAATCACGAAAATGCAAGAGTAGATGTGAGCGAACTGATTGGAGCAGTGTTCAGCTTGATCCATGTTCCACCTCATTGTTATTGCGCATGTCACAATGAATGTCACGCACTTCTGAGTGTGGTTGTGCAACTGAACTGAGCATAGCATGATGGTGCATGAACACATGCTCAAACATGAACGTGCATTCACGAAGGAAAATAATAATGTCAAAGCAGTCCTATACCAAAATGCACGTGCTATTGAGAATGGGTGGGTATCTCCCTCTTCCCGAATCACTTGAGAACATTCACTGTTTCTACTGTGTATCCATGTTTGCCTTTTCTTTACCCTTTACCAATACTGTCGTACGTCCCCAGAATTCCGTACCGCTACTTGATCTCTTGAGCTCCAGTCCAACTGTCAACCAGTCTATTCCTACAAAATATTCCGGTATAATCTATTCCCACAAAAATATCCCGATACAATGGTGAATTTCAATCCCCAATCATGTGGGAATGTAGGGGAATGTGTATATATATATATATAATTAATATACTTCACGTGTTTTTGTTGGCAATAAATTAATCCGTTTTTATAGTCCCATAATTTCATTGTTTTATATCCTCCATTATGTTCCTATATTCCTCTGCTACCCCTATGAAAAAAATACCTTTCTTGCCAGGTAATTCATTGACATGGACCGTGGTTTCCAAAGCAAACTCTTAAATCACCAGAGTCTATGTTCCCAATGGTGATGGTTACTCCATGATTGATGATTACTCTTCATCTTAAGATGGTTACTAAACTCTTCATGTTCTGATTCATATATATTCAATTATATTCATATATATTCCCCATAGTCAAACATCTTTGATGGTTACTCCATGTTACTCCCAATTTTCTTGGGCCATGAACCCCCCCCACGATATCGGCCGCAAACTTCGGTCATACCAGCTGACAGCGCTCTCTTTGTGAATCGAAAAACGTCGAAACGTGCCATTTCACAGCTCCGTGAAGTGTCGACGTCCGGGGCATAGGACGCACCTACGAAACGTGGATTTGTTGGAGGTTTTGGTACAACACCATTTCCAAACATACCGCGTCTGGCAAGCGCTTGTCATGCGGTTGGAGCCTCTGGTGGTCAAATTGCCCTTGAATTGCAATCGAAAATCCCATGAATCATCTCACTTGTTGAGACCTCATGTCATATTTCGACCGGTAACCTCCTTACCAGTGGGCTGACCGGAAGCAAAGGGATCAAATATTCATTTCCACCAGTCGTGAGAATGACAATACCAGCGCCTCTCCTGCTTTTCCTCCAAGTTGTCCAAAAAGCGAACCTAGAGAGGTAAGCATGGATACCAAAACGAGAAAATCTAAGGTATTTGAAAACAAAATGCCTAATATATATATATATATATACATACATACATAATCATATATATATATATATATATACATATGTAGGGGAAGAGAAACTTTACATATCTTTAATATGTACATGTGCATTCATCTATCAATCAACCTATCAGCCTATAAATCTATCAATCTATCAATCTACCAGTCCACTATCAATCAATCAAACCATCAATCCATCAATCTATCAATCAATCTATCTATCGTTCGGTCTATTGTAAAAAAACATGTGTATGCGAGTATGCGAGTATGTGTATATATATATGATTATATATATATACAATATAGTTAAAGACATGCTGACACATGTATACTGTATACAGTTGTGCCAACCAACAAATGCAGAGGACCTGTTTTCTCAAGATTTGATACCCGTGCCGTGGTGACGCCAGTGGACTGAGACTCCCGGCGCCGTCGAAAAAGCCCGGCAAGTCGCTGCATCCGATGTGGATGAGCGCCGCTGACGACCCGTCGCCTCCGTGTCAAACCATGCGCTTCATGGCAGCCAGAGCCTGGCGCAATGTCTCGTTGGGATTGTTGTGATATCTTGAAATTTGTAGATATTTTATTAAATCTGAGAAATTGTTTATGCCTTTCTTGTCAAATCTGAGAAATTGTCAAATCTGTGCTCCTTTCTGCTCCGAAACAGGCCGGCCGCCGCATTCTTGGCCACTTTGTGGGTGGGGTCCTTCGAGAAGATTTGGAGCTGGCAAGCTGTTTACCTCAAGGATCATCCCACTCAGTAACTGGCTAGCAACTGGGCTTATAATTCACTCTATACATATATATA
>Ga0126342_10022637_pt1 | contig 10351 bp, 9 predicted proteins | sample Cyp1metagenome_FD_92528 | JGI IMG/M metagenome (GOLD analysis project Ga0126342, IMG submission 92528) | Coral microbial communities from Lord Howe Island, Old Settlement Bay, Australia - Cyphastrea 1 metagenome | ecosystem: Host-associated > Invertebrates > Cnidaria > Coral ...
AAGGCACAGACAAGACCGGAGAGTCGGACACCACCACTCAGGGAGACACATGAACAGAGACAAATGAAGGGAGACAAGGCACAGACAAGACCGGCGAGGCGGACACCACCACTCAGGGAGACACATGAAGGGAGACAAATGAAGGGAGACAAGACACAGACAAGACAGGCGGACACCACCAGTCACAAAGAGGCGGACACATCTTAAGAAAGAACTGAGAACCCCTGACAGTAAACTGTTTGGGGAAAAAGGACGCGGGCCTTCCCCAGGTCAGTGCGTGCCAAAATGCTTTTAAGGCAACCATTCTAGACCCGCAGGTGCTGAGTGCTGACTGATGACCAGCTATATAGGCTATAACCCAACTTTGCCGCTTAGCCATCCTTGGGCATCCCTTCATTCTACATTCTACATCCTTCTCCGCATTCTTTGGGTACCAACACTTTTGGTTCAACCAAACCGTTTGGAAGGAAGGACGCGGGTCTATAATCATCCTCCCCAAGTCAATGCGTGTCAAAAAGTTTCTTAAGTCCGAAGGCAACCATCCACAGGTGCTGATTGATGGCCAGCTATAACCCAGCTTAGCGCACCTTAGACCTAACTTAGCAATTTTGCCACATCCCTTCCGCAGTCTACATCCATCTGCAACACCTTTGATAGGGAACTTTCGGAGAACAAACAAGGGGGAAAGACTGATGGCCCAGGAAGTTTTGAGACTGGTCATGGGCAAGGCAATCTTCCCTTCAATGCGATAGTCTTGCCAGACTGTAACGCGGTAAGGTCGTATGTTTCAAAAGAAAGGTGATTTCAAAAGATGACTGGACGACGCAGTCTTTTGGCAAAGAAGAGGGCAACGCAGATAGCAATGTGACCATGATTAGGGTGTGGGCGTCCCCGGGGAATTTTTTTCAGATTTCCCGGGGATTTTTTTTCAGGATACGGAGTCTATATAGCAAAACACACAAGGCCAGAAGCAGCAACCATGCGGAAAGGGTTCGCGCCCCTACCTTTTTCCAACACGGAAAGGTCGCAATACTCTGGTCTCGACTGTGCTGTGATGCCAGATATGTCGTCGTTAGGCTTCAGCTGTGGTTCTGTTGAAGTTGCAATAGTGTGGTGTGGCTCAACACAGGATCATGCAAGCTCATCGCGCCCTGCGTCCGAGGCAGATCAGCAGAGGATTCCTGGACGATGGTTGATGGTTGCTGTTGGAATCCTTTTCAACGGGTCACCTATTGTTTGAAACTATATACAGATCTTGGTGTGCATCTCTCTGTTCCCATTCATTACATCACGTGTCCCCAAGACGCAATTTGCCCACCGCTAAAATCTTATCACCGAATCTTCAAGGTCATCCAACCCATACCTGGTACCAGTAGTACCGCGCAAGGCGGTGGCGGAAGTTTCAGGAATAGCAAACTATAGGAGAGGTGAGTTGGTGGGATGTAGTGTAGTGTAGTTGTAGTTGTAGTTGTAGTTGTAGGTGTAGTGTAGTGTGACGTAATGTAATGTAATGTACTATAATGTAATGTAATGTACAGTAATGTAATGTAATTTCATGTAACGGAATGTACTGTAATGTAAATGTACTGTAATGTAGTGTCGTGTAGTGTAGTGTAGTGTAGCGTAGTGTAGTGTAGTGTAGCGTAGTGTCGTGTAGTGTATTGTAGTGTAGTGTGCTGTAGTGTAGTGTAATGTGATGTAGTGTAGTGTGCTGTAGTGTAGTCTGTAGTGTCGCGTAGTGCAGTGCAGTGCAGTGCAGTGTAGTGTAGTGAAGTAGTGGTAGTGTAGTTGTAGTGGTAGTGGTAGATGTAATTGTATTGGTAGTTGTGGTTGTAGTTGTAGTGGTGGTTGTTGTTGTTGTTGTTGTGGTTCCAGCGCGGTGTCACGCTCCTACCTTGGCTCATGATGCGGCGAATGATCTTGCCAACCCCAACTTGGCGGCATCACGGCAACTGTGGGTCGCAAGGGTGGCACTTGCATTGGCGCTGCATCGGCGCGCGGGTCTGTTGAGGTTGGGTCCACGGTTGAGGCAGCGTCGCGTGCGCTTCCCAGTTGGAAAGCGATTGCGCTGACCCACTCCAACTTGACGGCATGGCAGCCACTGGTGGCAATGGTGGCTCTGCCTGGGCAGCTTGCAAGTCTGATTCTACAGAGAGCGCTTCCACATCAATAACAGGCTGAAAATCGGCCAGTTTGAATCGTTGTCGTGGGCGTGGGTTTGGCGTTTCCGACTCCATCCCGCCCACAAAGACTGGCACATGTACAGTGAACCCGCTCATACGGGAGCCCGTAGCTTTGTGCGTTGCATGCGCCTGCTTGGGAATCAGGTCTTCGAAGTGGCCAGGCGTTGCACCGTGACCTTTTGTATACAGCATGAAGTGCGGTCCACCTTCTTGCCTTGCAAGCTGCTGGGCTACGTCAGCTGTAACCTTCGTGGGGGGGCAGCCAGCCTGAAACCACACTCCTGCAACCTCTCTGTGGTCTGCGTACACCACAATCAACCCCTGCCGGCAAAACCTTTCCAACACATCCACCGCGTGTTTGATTTGTGTCGGTCGGATTTTGCCAGCTGCCGGGCGCTTGTAGAGCTCGCCGCACCTTGGGATCATGGCAAGGCATGCTGGCGCATGCTTGCCGTCCGGCCTCGGGAGTCATGCCGTGCCATCTTTGTGATGCCAGCCTCCCTCGGCATTGTTGGGAACGATTCCCTGTCGCGCACTTTGCAGCCATGAAGTAAGACAAGTGCCCTGCGATCGCTGCAAGCTACGCCAGCACATGCTGAGCGCAGCAAAGCAGACGCAAAGAGCCAAAGTAGGATGCGCAACAACCAACAGAAAGATTTCCAAGCAACCATAGCCTGACGGCAACAATAACACGCACCCACACCAGACAATGAGAGGTGTTGAAGCACGCGCTGAACCACGCCGACCAAAATAAAAACATATAAAAACACCGTTTCCAGTCACGGTCACCATGCTTGTCAGCTTCGTGACTGCGGACCGCGGTTTCACTTTGAAACCCCTTGCCGCAAATGCGGCATGCAAACTTCGCCATGCGGCTTGAGCCCTCCGCCGCAGCGTCCATCGCTCATGCACCCATTTGCTGCAGTGACACCCATCTACTCGGTCCTCAAAAAAAATGCCCCTAGGCACACTTGATTTGTGATATTGGTCTTTCCTTGTCTTTCCTTGCCTCTCTTCATGCACTTTTTCAACCTGCTGCGCCCCCAATCTGCGACCCGACGGCCCCTGAATAAATCATATGCGGTTCCTGAAACCATGCGATCTTGGGCCAACGGACTGTCATACAAAACATTCCCCGTGAACCCACACCGCATGAATATCAGGAGCAACCATACTCCCATGATCCACTCATGATCGTGTTCGGCACCATGCTTGCGATCACCCTTGCTTCCGAAGCAACTCTTCATTAAAAAAAATTCCCGGCAAGAGACCCCAAACAGTGTGGGGTTGCGAACCTACTGTAAAAAAAACTTGGGGATGAGGATGATGATGATGATGATGATGATGATACTGTTGCGGACGATGATGTAAATGATCATGTATCACAATGAGCACCGCGCCACAATGAGAGCAATCTGATAGGCCCAACCTACCGGGATGGTTTTGGCATGAAGCGTGTTAAACTAAACCACAGGCGAATCTTGTGAAGCAATGGATCGTCCGAGCGGAGGTGGGAAGCGGCCAGCGCATGAAAGCCGCCAGGTCCAGGACTGGTCACGCCGCAACAGTGCGCCCAATCCCAGATGGGGGGCCGTGGCGGGGAGCAGCCACTCTCCGCTCAGCGCCGTAGTGGTGACGGCGTGTTGCACGGCAACGCTCAGTGACAGGAGGCTCCACCCACCGCCGCGCTGGCGCGGAGCACGCCTGGCGCGCGGGGCGCCCGTACGTTGACCAGGAGGCGGAGGAGCTCCTCGCAGTCGCGGTGCCAACGCCCGCCAACTTCGCTGGCCAGGACGAGGAGGCGCTGTGGCCCTGGTTGGAGCAGTTCTGGGTAGCGGGCCTCCTTGCGGCGGCGTGCGGCCTGGAGAGCCGCGCCGTCCGAGCGGTGTGCTTGGTGGGCTGGGGCGCCTTGTCTTGTGAGGGGGCTCACCAAAGTGGCGTCGCAGCACAAAGCCTCCCCATGCGGGGTAGCAAAAAGGTTAAAAATGCAAAACAGGCAAAGGTAGAGAGCACAAGGAAATAACAGGATACAACAGGTACAAAACTCTAGGAAATACAGTAACCTTCTAGCAAGAAGATGGTCGGAGAATCTCGAAGCAGCTGTCCCTACAAAATGAATATGAAGAAAATCGAAGAATCATGTTATTTAACATTATGTTAATGTTTTCCATGTCAACAACAGTGAGCCTGCATGGTCACCGCTGAGCAGGAGTTTCTTTTTCATGAAGGATCTGCATTTGTTTAGCGTGTTTTTCCAAGATTTTGATCCATTCAAAAAAACATGCCAAAAATTGGCCCAAAAAAACATACAAAAATGTGCATCTGCCATTTGCCACATGATAGCTCAACATACGCAAAGTGCCAAAGGTCTAAATGAAGCAAAATGTCAAAGGTCTGAAGTAAGAAAATTGACCCCTTTAGACCCCGTGACAGGAACCCATAATAGGGTCTGGGTACTTTAGACCCTTAGTAGTTGAGGGTATGCTGCGGTATGCTATACCAATGTTTCCTCTACTATGCCAAACTATCTCCAATTTACCCGATGGATTACCAGAGATGGGGGAGTGGAATTCGTGAAGCCACACCCATTGCCAAATGTGATAAAACAGGTAAGAAAGAACGCCCATTTAACCAATCGCTTACGACCACCTTGGTGTTGGAACCTATACCCAAAAAGGGTGTTTATCGTTCAGTTTGTCATCTGATCTCCATGTTTTGTCAGCGAAAATCCTAAAATATCAAGGAGGGTCAGTTCATTTGGAGGTTTGAGTTTTGCAATGATTGGGTTGACAACTTTTCGTAGTGGATGCCGATGATCATCAAGCTATCAGCCTGTACATCATATCCACATTTCACATCTCCAAATCGGGTGTATTTTTTTGCCAAAAAAAAACTCATGGTTTACAACAATGTTCCTCAGAACAACTGCGATAACTTGTGGTCCCCCGCAATTTGTCTGAAAATAGGCCACCTCTGGATGATCATCATGTTCCTTATCAAAATGTCCCTTCCGATTTCATCAGCCATCTCCAATGTAAATTGCCATTCTTGACTGGATATGATTAGCATATATGGTTTACTACATCCATATAATCCCATATAAATCCCACATAATCCCATATAAATCCCATATAAATTTCATATAAATCCCATCCTAAGGCCATGCCCTGGCCACGCGACCATCATCAGGCTCTGCGGCAGCTTCGCCACCGTTAGCTTCGGCCGCGCCGCAGCGCACAGCACGCGGCAGGCCGCACGGAGCAACGCCATCGCCGTGGCAACGGACGTCGAGGCTCGGGCGAGGACAGCTTCGGCTGGGCCAAAAGGATGGAAAAATGCTGGTAGATGGTTTATCCCATGATTATCCCATGTTTTACCGTGTTTCATAGTTACCTATAGTTACCAACTGGTGCAGGATTTCTTCCATCCACAGTATGGTGGGATTTTTCGGGGAAACAAACGTGGGAAATCAGTGAGGTCAAACTTTCGGAGAAATGGGATGTGAACAGGTGAGATCTTGGATTAAATAAACATATATATACTGGGTACTGATGAGTTAGGACTTGTGGCCCCGGATGGGTTAGGACTTGCTGGGGTCTAGTCCTATCTCTTGTGTCCACTGTTTGAAGCGCCTATGGGGAATTGGCTAGAATAGCCACATGAGTTAGGAGTTTTGGTACTTGGGATTTGCCAAAACTCCCAACTCATGTGCGCTGAACCCGCTCTGAGACCTGAATGCAAGTCTGAAAAAACACGTTGATAAATGAGCAGGACTTTATGTTTTGTGACAGCAGCAAAGGCTGATGAGATAGGACATTACAATGGTTCTAGAAAAAAAAATCCTATCTCACATGCGTTCAGTGGCCCATCTTTTTGCCTAGTTACACCCATGTGCCATTAGATTTCCCGGGTCAACCCCCACAAATCGTATCTCACCTGCTTTTAGTGGCCAAGGTTTTCCCTTGCTGCACCCATGTGCCATTAGATTTCCCAGGTCAAATCGTCAAATCCCCACAAGTCCTATCTCACCTGCTTTTAGTCGTCAATAGCTTCCCCTTGCTACACCCATGTGCCAGTTAGCCTTCCGAGGTCAAATCCCCACAAGTCCTATCTCATCTGCTTTTAGTCGTCGTTCTTTTTCCCTTGCCGCACCATGCGCCGGTCGACTTCCCAGGTGAAATCCCCACAAGTCCTATCTCATCTGCTTTTAGTGGTCGCTATTTTTCCCTTGTCGCACACATGTGCCATTAGATTTCCCAGGTCAAATCGTCAAATCCCCACAAGTCCTACCTCACTTGCTTTTAGTGGTCAATAGTTTTCCCTTGCTGCACCCATGTGCCAGTTAGACTTTCGAGGTCAAATCCCCACAAGTCTTATCTCATCTGCTTTTAGTCGTCGTTCTTTTTCCCTTGCCGCACCATGCGCCGCTCGATTTCCCAGGTCAAATCCCACAAGTCCTACCTCATCTGCTTTTAGTGGTCCCATTTCAGCTTTTTCTCATTTTATATCATTTTCCTGTTGTGTTTCCCCGTTGTGTCTCCCCGTGGAGGCGTTTGCAACTGCTGACCGTCCAGACCGTTCTGAGCAGTGAAGCTGTGGAGGCGAGCAGTTCCAAGCGCCTCCCGGAGAGATACAACGGAGAGACGCAACGGGTGCCATAGATTTCCCAGATCAAATCGTGAAATCTCCAGAAATCCTATCTCATCTGCTTTTAGTGGTCACTATTTTTCCCTTGCCGCACCCGTGTGCCAATAGATTTCCCAGCCCAAATCGTCAAATCTCCACAAATCCTATCTCATCTGCTTTTAGTGGTCGCTATTTTTCCCTTCCCATGTGCCATTAGATTTCCCAAGTCAAATCGTCAAATCTCCTTAAGTCCTATCTCATCTGCTTTTAGTGGTCGCTATTCAACTCTTTCTCATTTTACAGCATTTTCCTGTTGTGTCTCCCGTTGTGTCTCCCCGGGGAGGCGTTTGCAACTGCTGACCGTCCATTTTCTGAGCAGTGAAGTTGCGGGGGCGAGCAGTTCCAAGCGCCTCCCCGGAGAGACACAACGGAGAGACACAACGGGTGCCATTGCATTTCCCAAATCAAATCGTCAAATCTCCACAAGTCTTATCTCATCTGCTTTTTGTGGTCGCTATTCTTCCCTTGCCGCACCCGTGTGCCATTAGATTTCCCAAGTTTTTAAATCGTCAAAACCCCCACAAGTCCTATCTCATCTGCTTTTAGTGGTCGCTATTTTTCCCTTGCCGCGCCCAAGTTTTTAAATCGTCAAAAAAACCCAACAAGTCCTATCTCATCTGCTTTTAGTGGTCGCTATGCAGCTTTTTCTTACTTTACATCATTTTCCTGTTGTGCCTCTCCGTTGTGTCTCTCCGTTGTGTCTCCCCGGGGAGGCGTTTGCAACTGCTGACCGTCCAGACCGTTCTGAGCAGTGAAGCTGTGGGGGCGAGCAGTTCCAAGCGCCTCCCCGGAGAGACGCAACGAAGAGACACAACGGGTGCCATTGCATTTCCCAAATCAAATCGTCAAATCTCCAGACATCCTATCTCATCTGCTTTTAGTGGTCGCTACTTTTCCCCTGCCGCACCCATGCGCCACTCGATTTCCCAGCTCAAATCCCCACAAGTCCTATCTCATCTGCTTTTAGTGGTCGCTATTTTTCCCGTGCCGCACCCGTGTGCCATTAGATTTCCAACGTCAGATCGTCAAACCCCCACAAGTCCTATCTCATCTGCTTTGTAGTGGTCGCTATTTTTCCCTTGCCGCACCCATGTGCCATTAGATTTCCCAAGTCAAATGGTCAAACCCCCACAAGTCCTATCTCATCTGCTTTTAATGGTCGCTATTTATCCCTTCCTTCCCAAGTCAAAGCGTCCAATCTCCACAAGTCCTATCTCATTTGCTTTCACACGGGGAAGGCTATCTTGACGCCCCTTTATTATCTGAGACGAGAGCTCCCGGAGGCTTGTGGGAAACTCCGGAGGTGCACGGCGAGACCGGTTACATTGCCTGCTTTTCGAGGTCAAATCCCCACAAGTCCTTTCTCATTTTCTTTTAAAATTTAATGGTCGATATTTTTCCCTTGCCGCACCCACGTGCCATTAGATTTCCCAGGCCAAATCCCCACAAGTCCTATCTCATCTGCTTTTACACGGGCAAGGGCGTCCAGGCATGATCAGGCATGTGACTTTCATTAAGTGTCCAGGGTCGAAAACCCACAAGTCCTATCTCATCTGGTTTTAGCGATCGCTATTTTTCCCTTGCCGCGCCCATGTGCCACTTGGATTTCCCAGATCAAATCGTCAAATCCCCACAAATCCTATCTCATGTGCTTTTACACGGGGACGGGTATTCTGGCGCCCCTTTATTACGTGACAAGTTTTGTGGAAAACTCCGGAGGTGCACAGCGAGAGAGGTCACATTGCCTCCGGGAGCTCCCCGTTACAGGTAACAACAGGGAGACACGCGGCCGTCCGTTCTCCGCAACCGTGTCGCTCCCCTTGACAGGCAACAACAGGGAGACACGCGGCCGTCCGTTCTCCGCGAGCCGTGTCGATTCCGGGTAAAGGGAACAACACTAGGGATAAAACGAGAAAATAGAAAAAGTCGCGTTCAGGAGCAATATTGCAATGGTAAAATTTTGCTTTGAGTTGGATATTTCAAAAAGGCATTTCTATCCATAAATTATGTCCACAACCGGTTTTGAAACATTCAGTGGTTCATTTTCAACGTTTTACCAAAAAAACAAGTTTAAAAAAAAAACATTTTTTCAAAAACGCATTAAAAGTCTAGGGTCGAAAACCCACAAGTCCTATCTCATTTGCTTTAGTGGTCGCTATTTTTCCCTTGCCGCACCCATGCGCCATTAGATTTCACAGGTCCAATCGTCAAATCTCCACAAGTCCTATCTCATCTGCTTTTAGTGGTCCCTATTTTTCCTTTGCCGCGCCCATGTGCCATTAGATTTCCCAGGTCAAATCGTCAAATCTCCACAAGTCCTATCTCATGCTTTTAGAGGTCGTTTTTTTTTCCTTGCCGCACCCATGCTTTTAGATTTCCCAGGTCAAATCGTCAAATCTCCTTAAGTCCTATCTCATCTGCTTTTAGAGGTCGCTATTTTTCCCTGACCGCGCCCATGCGCCATTAGATTTCTCTGGTCAAATCGTCAAATCCCCACAAGTCCTATCTCATCTGCTTTTAGGGGTCGCTATTTTTCCCTTGCCGCGCCCATGCGCCATTAGATTTCTCTGGTCAAATCGTCAAATCCCCACAAGTCTTATCTCATCTGCTTTTAGTGGTCCCTATTTTTCCTTTGCCGCGCCCATGTGCCATTAGATTTCCCAGGTCAAATCGTCAAATCTCCACAAGTCCTATCTCATGCTTTTAGAGGTCGTCTTTTTTTCCTTGCCGCGCCCATGCTTTTAGATTTCCCAGGTCAAATCGTCAAATCTCCTTAAGTCCTATCTCATCTGCTTTTAGAGGTCGCTATTTTTCCCTTGCCGCGCCCATGCGCCATTAGATTTCTCTGGTCAAATCGTCAAATCCCCACAAGTCCTATCTCATCTGCTTTTAGAGGTCACTATTTTTCCCTTGCCGCGCCCATGCGCCATTAGATTTCTCTGGTCAAATCGTCAAATCCCCACAAGTCCTATCTCATCTGCTTTTAGAGGTCGCTATTTTTCCCTTGCCGCGCCCATGCGCCATTAGATTTCTCTGGTCAAATCGTCAAATCCCCACAAGTCTTATCTCATCTGCTTTTACACGGGGAAGGGCATCCTGGCTCCCACTCCCCATTCTTATTTTTAACGGGAAGCTACCAGAGGCCATGTCGGAACCTCTGGAGGTGCACAGCGAGACCGGTTACAGGCAACAACAGGGAGACACGCGGCCGTCCGTTCTCCGCCAGCCGTGTCGCTTCCCGTTAGAGATAAAAACAGGGAGACACGTGGCCGTCCGTTCTCCGCGAGCCGTGTCGCTGCCCGTTATTAAAGCTAACAACAGTAGAGAAACAACGAGAAAATGAAAAAAGTTACGTTCAGTAGCCATTTACCATATTGCCAAATGGCTCAGGATGAAACCCATGAGATGGGAATTCTTCATGGGATATAGATGCTACAGTCCCAACACATGGGTTATGTGAACATACCCCAAATCAGCCCTAA
>Ga0126342_10022638_pt1 | contig 10351 bp, 6 predicted proteins | sample Cyp1metagenome_FD_92528 | JGI IMG/M metagenome (GOLD analysis project Ga0126342, IMG submission 92528) | Coral microbial communities from Lord Howe Island, Old Settlement Bay, Australia - Cyphastrea 1 metagenome | ecosystem: Host-associated > Invertebrates > Cnidaria > Coral ...
ACTTCTTGTCACGATTCCAAGTCATTTTCTAACCCTCCCCCCCCAAAACCCTACATGCAAGAGTATTCCTCAACTTCACAGCCTCCCCTATCCAAGACTTCTTGTTAGATTCTAAGTCATTTTTTAAACCTCCCCCCCAAAAAACCCTACATGCAAGAGTATGCCTCAACTTCACAGACTCCCCCCTCCAAGAGTTCTTGTCACGATTCCAAGTCATTTATTAAACCTTCCCTCCCCAAAACCCTACATGCAAGAGTATGCCTCAACTTCACAGCTTCACCTCTCCAAGACTTCTTGTCACCATTCCAAGATTCCAAGGCATGTTTTAAACCTCCCCCTTCCAAAACCCTACATGCAACATTTTTCTTCAACTTCACAGCCTCCCCTGTCCAAGACTTCTGGGCACGATTCCAAGTCATTTTTTTAACCAGCTGTATCGGAGCACCAGTCCAAAGAAAAAAAAGCACGCGGATAGCTGTGGATCATTTGAGAGTATCGTTTCCATCGAACACGTACGATTTGGTTGCCCACAGAGACATGCCATTTTGCAGATAACATGGTTACCGAATAATTGTTTTTGGTTACTGAATCAATGTTTCATAGTTTCTAAATAACACGTTATAGTTACCAAAGAGTATGGTTTCCAAATAAGACGTCTTAGTTACCCCATCAGAGTTCGTAGTTATCAAATCACATGGTTACTAAATAATACCTTTTAGTTACCGAATCTACGTTTCATTGTTTCCAAATAACACGTTTTATAAAGTTACCAAATAACATGGTTACCCAATAACATGTCTTGGTTACCGAATCAAATGTTTTAGTTACTCAATAAAACGTTTTGGTTATCCAATAAAATGTTTTAGTTACCCAATAAATCCGTGACCATTTATCGGAAATTAATCAAAAAATAAAGTTTCGGAAATGTATGCAAAAATCATGGTCAGACCGCAAATAGCATGGTCGGACACTCTGAGAGCGTGCATACCCAAATGCATGCAAATAGTCCATACTTTGGATCCTCAGGGAAATTAGCTGCCAGGAGAGTGAAGGCCGGACGGGGTCCTTCGACAGACGGCTGCCTCTGCCTACCGTTGCTTTCTGAAGCTGTAAGAAAAGAAACTTGCTCCAGATGCAGCAGCCGGGCCTCCAAAACCGGTCGCCCGCCAGGTCCAAACCCCATGCAGGTGAACGCCGGACGGGGTCGTGCCACAGATGGCTGCCTGTGCCTAACGTTGCTTGCTGAAGCTGTAAGAAAGTAGCTCCCAATGCAGCAGCCGGGCCTCCAAAACCGTGAAGGCCGGACGCGGTCGTTCCACAGATGGTGATGATGGTGTGTGTGGATAACGTTGCTTTCTGAAGCTGTAAGAAAGTAACTCTAAATGCAGATGCCGGGCCTCCAAAACCGTGCGCCCGCCAGTTCCAAATCCCACGAGAGTGAAGGCTGGACGGGGTCATTCCACGGACGGCGAACCTCGACATTGCTATGGTTTCACGGCGATGATCCTTTTTTTGCCCCCTGCGGCAAGGACTCAAAAGTACGGCCTTAGGACTTTTAGGGGCAAGAAAGTTGCTCCGAATGCCGGGCCTCCAAAACCGTGCGCCCGCCAGCTCTAAACCCCGTAAGAGTGAAAGCCGGATGGAATCATCCCACGGACGGATACCTCTGCCTAACGTTGCTGTCTGCAGCTGCAACAAAAAAGCACCAACTCCAATACCTCCAAATGCAGCAGCCGAGCGTCCAAAACCTTGCTTCCCTTTTTCATCCGTCATCGCACCCTCTTTCTTGCCCATTTGGCATTGCTTCTCAGACGCGCTCCCCCTTGTTCCCTGGGGTCGGCGGATATATGTCTACATTTGTATGCAATTATGTTTTAATGTATGTGTTTATTTTTAGATAATGTGTAATGTTGTCTAGCCAATAATGATACTTTGTCAATAGTAGAAACTTTTTCCCAACTCCAGTTTTATCTCCAATACTAAAAGTCAATTAGCTCAATTTGATTTTAGTATTGCCAAAAAACTCATGTTCTGACCTTGTCCAGAGGGCATGGCCAATAGTGGACCCAACATGGCAATAGTAGAAACTTTTTTTCCCAACTCCAGTTTTTTCCTCCATTACTAAAAGTCAATTAGCCTAATTTACTTTCAGTATTGCCAAAAAACTAATGTTCTGACCTTGTCCAGGGGGCATGGTGTAGTATCCAGAATCCAACCAAATCCATTCAGAATCCATCAAAAACCCAACAAAACCATGGAGAATCTATCAGATACATATCATGATCCCAGCCATAGGGTTACAGGAATTTACTATTGGAATGCTGACCCCCCCTAAAAAAAATAGGGGGTGTTATTATTAGGCAGCCTACATTATATTATATATATATGTATAATATTTGTTTCTGCATTTGCCCCAAAATCACCGACCTGTAAGTGACCCATGTAACTTGCTCAGCTTTGGCCAAGCATGCCCGTCCAAGTCCAAATGCGCCCCGCCCAACTGACCTTGATTGTTTTATTGTGGTTCAATGGATGAACATCACATCAAATCACCACGTTTGATCGATTCAATTTATCGGGTATGGTTCATAGTGATCCTTTACCCATAAGATTGTCCACAAGATCAGTGATCCATCATCCATAAGATCCCCATGTTTATCTCGTTTTTCCGTGTCAAAAACTCCCTTGGCCAAACATGTCCCGCATTGGCGCGGCAGGCCTTGATTTACACGTGCAGCTTCTACCTGCCACGAGTGATCGACTGGCGCCCAGCAAATGCACAGCCATTCCTGGATGGATTCCTTCGCAGGACCGGTGACCCATTTCTATCTCTCTCTCTCTCTCTCTCTATGTGTATATATATATATATGGGAGTCGTCCCCCATGAAAGGCTTTTAGTATCCGAGTGACATCTGCAGATATGGATGTGTGTGTTTTGCTGCAGTGGCGAAAGGCCGCGAAAGCGCGGCGTAAAGTTTGCAAAAGGTCTGAATACCACTATTTGTAAATATATAAGTTATAGTATGTTATAGTATTCATGCTTAGCAGTTTTCCACGCAGAATTGCCACAGGATTCATGTTTGGGACTGTATATGGCATCTATATGTAACACTATATTTAACTACAGGGGATGATCATAGAATCTTCATGAATGTGCACTCATCGTGACACTTCATGATCTGAAATTTCATTTTTTTGACGAGAAATCCGCGAAAGGTTCACGAAAGGTCCTGGAAAGGTCTGCGAAAGGTTTGCGAAAGGCGAATCCTCCCGGACCCAACCCTGGCCCAAAATGGGCTAGTTCTTTCTGCAACGTCGCAATATCAAAAGCTTTTCAAAGAACGGGTGCAAAACCAGTGTCCAGAAGTCCAGAAGTCAAACGTCCTCACATGCAGGAACACTGACTTGCCCAATGCCATCGACTCTGTGGACTGGAACAGTCTCATCACGCACAGCAGGAATGTAACTAGAGCAGCTTTGAAAACGGATCTCCAATAAGCAATGTTTTTAAATACAATCCTCCTGTAAATCTTTGTGACGAAAATGCACACGAAAACCTGATCATAATCCCATGTCCCGATTCTGCTGGGGCGCGAAAGGGCGCGAAAAGGTTCGCGAAAGCGCGGCGTAAGGGCAGTTTTCGGGTACCATAATTTAGGATAACCCCCATATATATATATTATTATGATCATTTTTCATTATTCTTGTTTAATTATGATTCATTGTCATTGTTCATTGTCATTTTTTATTATTCATTACTATTTTCTGTGTCTTATTCATTATTATTTTGAATTTTGCATTACTGGCTATTGTTGATATATTCTCATTTTTGTTTTTTATTTTTGCATTATTCATTAAAATTATTTATTTTGGTTATCTATGTTTTTTTGTGATAGCAATATTTAATTACTATTATTCAATCTTGTTTTATTGTTTTTTATTATCAATTTTTAATCATTTATTTATTGTTCTTGTTTAATATGTTTATGATTGTTTTGTATTATTGTGAATTGTTATTCATTTTTTAGTCTTCATTTAGTTTTTAATATCTTGAATTTACTTTTTTTGTGTGTTATATCTGTTTTTAATTACTATTATTGCTATTCATTTTTTGGTATTTTTGATTTTTATCATTTATATATATATATTCAAAAAAACTATTGTTTTCTTTTTTTTGCTTTATTATTATCTTAATTGGTTTTCATCATTATTTTCATTTTTCTTTAGTTTTTAGTTAGTTACTTTTTGTTCGTTATTATCAGTATTTAACTATTTTTGCTATGTTTCAAGATGTTTATTTAGTATAAATTATTTTGTTTGGTCATTTTTTATTTTTTTCAGAGTTTATTATGCATTTAGCATTATTATTGTTATTTTTTGTTTTTCATTTTTGATTACTTTCAATTTTTTATTGTTTATTTTGCATTTAGTATTATTTTCCTTTTTCTTGTGGTTATTAATATTTTTTGAATATTTATTTGCTTTATATTGTTTATTATTTCATTCATTGTTTTTAATGTTTTACACACTGTATATGCATCTCTTTGATTATGTGTGTGTTTTTGTATGTATATATGTATTTTTCTTGCATCATCAACTGTGTATGGTATCCTACACACCGCCTATACATGCCAAATATATGGATACATATTAATATTAATATGTGTATGCTACTGTATGGGAAAAATCCATGTATATATCATGTTGACGTGCTATAAATAACCCCCCAAACATTAAGAGCATCAAAATAAAGTTTAGGCCAATCATTGGCCGGGGGTCCCTGGAAAATGTTCCAGACCTATGTGGCGCCGAACAAATTGCCTAATTGAAAACGAATTCATAAGTGGCCTTTCTTTCCATTTTAGTATTCCCAAATGAATTGCCTAATTGAAAACGAATACATAAGTAAACTTTCTTTTCATTTTAGTATTCCCAAATGAATTGCTTAATTGAGCCTCGAGGGCTTCAGAAAGGGTTGGAGAAAGGGTTGCCCACCAAAAAAGCGTATTTCATAATACTTTATTTGGGGACCCCTAAATAAAGTATTTGGTTCATGAGGTAGTTGAGCATCTTAATTAGTTTTTGAAAAGGGTTCAAATAGGAAAGGAATTGAACGAATCCGACAAAAAATTAAACCTCTGAAATCCAAATACTTTTTTCAGTTGGGTGCAAACATTCATTATTAATTTAGATGTTAAGGGTCTTCAGGACTACCTACCCCCTTTGCGCGATTTATCTTTTGCATTTTGTGAAAGGGCTCGGTAAGAAAACTAACCATTTGAGCCTTCTTGTTTTTTTTCAACTCCAGAACTTTCCAGGAAAGATTTGGAGTTTGGAGTCTACAGCTTCCAGCTCAAAGAGTCTTGAGGTCTTCAGAAAGGGTTTGAGAAAGGGTTGCCCACCAAAAACCGCGGGAGCGTATGTCAGAATACTTTTTTGGGCCCCCCTAAATAAAGTATTTGGTTCATGAGGTAGTTGAGCATCTTAATGATTTTTTGAAAGGGTTCAAATAGGAAAGCAATTGAGAAACGAATATTTTTTGAAAAGGGTTCAAATAGGAAATCAATTGAGAAACGAATCCAACCACAAAAAAATTAGACCCCTGAAATTAAAATATTTTATTTAGGGGGTGCAAACGTTCATTATTATTTAGATGTTGGGGCTACCTGAAAAAACAAGGGAAAAAACGGAAAAACACAACAGAAAAAAACGGGAAAAAACAACGGGAAAAACAAACCGGGAAAAAAACATGAAAAACAGCGGGGAAAAAAAAACACGGGAAAAAACAACGGGAAAAAACACGGGAAACAAACATATCAAAAATTAATGCAGGGTAGGTTTATTAATATTTCCCGGGATTGGGCGTACTTAATTGCGGGGGGTTCTTTTGGACATTATGTATATATATATATATATTTCTTTTTTTAATCATACACATGCATCCATGCAAACAGCAGATAGATCAGATCACATCACATCGCACTAGTATCACATCACACTAGTATCACATTGCACTAGTATCATGCTGCACTAGTATCACATCGCACTTCTATTACCTCGCACTACTTTCACGTCACGTCATGTCACGTCACGCCACACCACATCATATCCCATCATATCACATCATACCACATCATACCACATCACACATACATGGCTACCTGCCGAGACACCTATCCACCTTACATGTACCACATACCTACATACTCACCTATGTCTATATACATGCATGAATGATTGCATGCACGCATACACCTAGAACTCAATGACCTCTATTTTAGAGGTCTTAACCCAGAACATGCAAGACTAATGGGAAATGTTCCTGGCCGTCAGAGCATGGAGTTTCCCCAGGGGCTTGGGGAGCCACGGGAAAACGGACAACATGTGATTTTTTGCAGTTGGTGAGTCATATCCATATGATTGCTCATACCTGCAGTACCGCACAAGGCCGTGGCGGAAGTTTCAAGAACAGGAAACCTCTAGGAGAGGTTAGGTTGGTTGTTGTGAATCACGGATGGCAGAGCGAATCCACTGATGGACCGAAAGGTTGTTGAGGTCTCCTCTCTTTCTCTCTCTTTCTCTGACTATCTACCTACCTACCTACCTACCTATCTATCTATCTATCTATCTATCTATCTCTCTCTCTCTCTCTATCTATCTCTCTCTCTCTCTATCTCTCTGTCTCTCTCTCTCTCTCGCTCTTTCTCTCTCTGTCTGTCTGTCTCTCTGTCTGTCTATCTATCTGTCTATCTGCAAGCTTGAAAACAAAGCTATTCTTCGAGACTTCCTCAGTTTTTGAACTTGACAACATCAAAAACGCAGCAAATTCAGCGAGACTTCCTCAATTTTTGCACTTGACAACATCAAAAACGAAACAATTCTGCGAGACCTCCTCATTTTTCGAAGTTGACAACATCAAAAACGAAACAATTCTGCGAGAATTCTTTCAAAAATGGAAAGTTGAGTGCAGAGCTGACAGCCTCCTACCAATGCGTTTCTTGCGATTTTTCCACTCCACCTGTCTAATCTGTCTAAACTACTGCGCCTGCCACGAAAAAGTGATGCCAGGTCATACCAAGTGCTGCACCTGTCACGCAAAATCATCTTAGCAAACCTACAGATCTGATGCTCCAAAATGCAACCCCTCTCAGGAAATCAGCGCCCTGACCTCCTAACATCTCTGATGAACTTGTCTCTTGTACTGCACCTGCCACGCGAAATGCATCTTTGCAGATCCTCTTCAAATGTCCCACGCCTGCCATCGTTTTTGGAAATGCAACAAAACCCTCACATTTTGCTCACTTTTGACAAGGTGCACAATCCCTTGCGCCTGCCACGCGAAAGCACATCTGAACGTCCAAAAGCTCCGTACCCGTCAGTTTTTTGCACTTTTGACTTCGAAATGTGCTTGCGGCACAACGGCGTACACTTTTTCAACATCTCAACTTCCAAAAGTGGTCTGTAGCTGGTGTGCTTTGTACATTTTGACTTCCAAATGTGCTTCGGGCCACAACAGCGTGCACTTTTTCGACATCTCAACTTCCAAAAGTGGTCCGGACCTGGTGTGCTTTGTACATTTTGACAATGTGCTTCGCGCCACAACGGCGTGCAATTTTGCATCTCTCATCTGGCCAGCTGGCTCCGCACCCGCCGCTTTAGCGAGCCTACTTTTCGACCCTCCGGAGCGACAAATCATTGGAAAACCACAGTGTTTCGCGACTTTCCTACCTTTTCGCGCACCTGGATCTTCTTTCTTCTGAGACTTTCTCTTTTGTGATCTTCTTTCTTCTTCTCTTCGCTTCTCTGACTCTTCCCATCTCTGCTTTTCATTTGTCCATATTGTCGGAAGTTTGACCTCTAAACTTCCTTCGATGATTAATTTATTTGGGTTGATTTTGTAGGTTGGTAGCCATGATGTACGCCATCGATTTTGGTGGGTTGATACTTTTGCTACATACCCATATGACGTTGTTTCCTTTAATGCTGGAAACTATATCAGCAGGGAGTTCCACAAGAAAATGACAAAAACACCACTCATATCCACTCACATGATCAATTATCGCAGCCCCCAACAAGATAGAAAAACAATCACTGTGTAAATTTGTAGGATTTTACTTTTCTACCTTTCTGGGTGTTGCTGTAAGTGAGTCTAATATATTGCAATGGCCATCATGAAAGCGCACGGAGCGCGCGTGGACTGCCAGGAGTTTGATCCATTCAGACACCTGGACTGCCAGAAGTTGTGGTCATGGGCACCCATTGAGGTGAGATTCAAGTAACATAAATGTGTATATATAGATATTTGTATATATATATATATAGAAATGCATACAAAAAAATCTGGGTGCATATGACTGTACATACGTACGTACGTGCATGCGTGCGTGCATGCAAAGATACATAGGACATAGTAACCTTGTGTTTGTTGGATATGAACATATATCATCAACACTTTTCGTCCCGAAGGGGTACACTGTGTGTTTTGGACCATTTCCTGACAGCCTTCCGGTATTGTTTTTTCAATCCCTCGAACTCTACTAACTTTGGGTTCATGAGCATTTGATCTACTTTTGGTTTGCAAAAAAATGGTCAAGAGGCAGTTGATGTTCAAGTCACAGTATTATGTTGTCAGTGCTGCTGTACGATACCCTTTTTCAATCTCGTGGAGTCAAGAAGAGCCAACTACATGCCGGGCTGGAGCAAGAATCAATCAATCAAGGGACTAAAAGCATGGCAGTGTAGTGTAGTTGTTTGGGGCCAAGCCGTGGATTTGGAAGCGGGATTGGTCCACCCTGGGCCTAGGTCAAAGCGTCCAGTCTCGCATTTCCGTGGACAAATCTGGCACCGAAATCGTACGAGACTGCAAATGCTTTTGGTTTGTGATCATTTGCTACTTGGTCCAGGTTTCGTTTGAGGAAACCTTGCAGCCCAACCTAAGACGCCATATGTGGGGTGGCCATATGTGGTGGCCATATGTGGCCATCTGATCACGCCCCAAATCCTATCATCTAATCAAGCAGTTTGGGCTGCGAATGTGTTAATCCAGAAAGAATCATAAATACTGTACATCCTGATACATCCTGTATATACATGGCAAAAACCACTAGCGTCTGCTTTGTTGTCACACTTTATAACAAGGGAAAAAGACTGGACAAATGGACTGGTGATGATGGGAACATGGGCCGACAATTTTGAGCAATAGTTGAATGATTAAATGGCCCGCACATATCATAGGACCTGTAGCGGACTTGTCCACATGGGTGTTGCAAGCATGGACTGATGCCACATGTTGTGCTTGTACGTACTAGTGGCCAACATTTCGCATACATGCCCCGTGTGTCAGGAAAGCACATATGTTTCATGTCAGTTGAAGTATTTGCCATGTTTCGTGAATGAACATACTACAATAAATTGATGCCAGAAATGATGGATCTTCGGGAACGGAAGTTCACCGCCAATTTGAGATTTCCAAGTCAGGATACGTCTGTGGCCTGGGGAGGCCAAGAGGAAACAGCCATGGTTGCCGATTGATTTGGGATTTATCAATCTTGATTTATCACGAACTTCAGAAGATTATATAAGAAAGAGAATACCACAGAGTAAGTAAAAAGACTGAAAGGGGATAGTTACCATGTGTTGCTTCTATGCCAGCATGTGTTGGTTGTGCAGTTTATGTCAGGTTTCCATCCGGCAATCAAGCATTATATGCCATTGTAGCAAGGATACTTTCTTGCAGATAATTTCCTGCTCAATAGGAGCGCATTGGCACTTGGCCCATTAGGCTTCAATATCATGGGAATCCCATAAGACACAATTTTAGCATGGGGACATGGGATGGGTCGTCACCAATGAAACATCATAAAACCAGCCCTGGGGTTGATGAACATCCACAAGGATTCGAATTGATTTGAGGCATACGGCATACCCTGATGGATTTATCTCAAAAGCCCGTGTGGGGATTACAACATTTTGACCCATCCCCTGTGATTTCTTCTCAAGGCGCAAACGTGCCACTGACGTCGCGAATACTGACAACGGCGGAACGCAAGGGCGGCTACAGTGCTGGCGGTGCTGGCGGTGCTGAGGTTGAACGGATGCTGGGCAGAAGGGAACGGAGCGTTTTGGTGGCTGGTTGGAGTTTTGGTTGGTCGTTTTTGTCAAGTTGTCGATACAGTCAAGTTACATACATACATATACATACATACATTACATTACATTACATTACATGACATTACATTACATTACATTACATACATTACATACATTACATACATTACATACATTACATACATTACATACATTACATACATTACATACATTACATACATTACATACATTACATACATTACAT
>Ga0126342_10022639_pt1 | contig 10351 bp, 6 predicted proteins | sample Cyp1metagenome_FD_92528 | JGI IMG/M metagenome (GOLD analysis project Ga0126342, IMG submission 92528) | Coral microbial communities from Lord Howe Island, Old Settlement Bay, Australia - Cyphastrea 1 metagenome | ecosystem: Host-associated > Invertebrates > Cnidaria > Coral ...
ATATATATATATATATGTATATACATGTACAACCGCCAGATGACCCAAAGACAGGTTCAAGCTCCTTCGATCCTTCACCATTTCGACATGCGAAACACACGACAGGCACTGTGTTGCTGCGGCTTCCACGGTGGCCACTGCGCTGCTCGGCGGAGGATCTTTCTTCTTGTAAGTGGATGGATATATAAACCAACCATGTTAATGATGCGGGTATGATGGAGGTACAGTGTGATATTAATGGTATATAAAGCAACCCACCATGTTTGAGTGTTTTTTTTGAGGGATGTAATCGGATACGAACATTGCGGAAGTTGAGGATCTTTAAACGCGCCATCAATGGGGGTAGTTGGGAGATAAAACGGGATACAGCTGCTTATGATTTTGAAGAGGAAACTGATGAACCATGATTGTTTTTGGCGTTTATACTAGTTCAATTGTTATTATATGTTTATATTATATGTGTCCAACTAATTACAAAGTTATTTGGTGCCACAATGTATAACTAGACTGTAGACTAAGTTGGGAGATCCTTAAATGGGTTAGAACAGCTTTAAGATTCTTTATCCATTGCCTTTGCTGGTTTGCTCATTTCAATGGAAAACAACTCCTATTGAATAGATATAGATGGAGCATGATGGAGCTTTTGATCAGCAATTCATCTATATAGAATTATATGGATTATAAAGGCCATATCTGGTTGGTGGTTTCAAACATTTCTTATTTTCCATAATTCAATATATGGGATAATCCTTCCCATTGACGAACCCCATCATTTTTCAAGATAGTTAAAACATGTTAAAACCACCAATCAGATATATCTGTTCATCATGATTCATGGCAAGCCCCACAGGGAAGGTGCGTCCGTCGCTGAAAAAAAGCTGGTGGCGCCGCCGAAACCCGATCCGAGACTTGGACGTCGGTGCAAGCGGGGTTTCCCCATGGTAGTTGTTCGGTAAGATCATGGTAACATCTTACCGTGTTTTTTGAATGTGGAAATCACTTAAGGGAAATGACACCTGTTTTTGTTTTCGAATATCTTACTTGGTTGAATCAGCTTGGTTTTCCGTTGATGGTGCTGTATTGTTCAGAAGTATTTGCCCCAAACAAATGACAGGTTTGAAGGGAAGAAATATCCAGATGTGCCGCTATTTTGGCTGATTTTTGAACCAAACCCGTCTGGGCAGGATACAAGAGCGACACAGCGACCATGGTATACACACGATGCAATCTCAAATGCTGTGTAAACAAGGATGCAGAGTTTTTTCATCTGTTTCACCAACATGGCTAATGCACACCACCCATTGAGGATGCAATAGACTTGCTATAGAATTGAGGACACCAGCAACCAGTGTGAGTGTACAGTATATCACCAATAACGATGGATAGATCTCCGCTCCTCTTTGTGGCTCCCTTGACGTATGGTTTTCAAAGCCGCTCGGTCCACCGATCCAGTCCCCCCTTTGGGCCACGGAAATCCCTGAAGCCATGGTTGGTCTATGGAGTCACATAAACACCCAAACAATGAAGAACACATCCGACATTCCATATCTCACAGAGTGAAATGACATATGAAATAGTGTGAATATCATATGCCAGTGTGATATGATTACATATATATATACAATCATATATAATCTGGTTGGTGGTTTGGCACATGGCTTTTATGACTTTCCATATATTGAGAATGTAATCATCCCAATTGACTTCGGTCATATTTTTCAGAGGGGTAGGTCAACCACCAACCAGTAATATATGACCCCATCTCACCATCAGTTGGTTGATATCCCCACAGCATCTTGCTCCATCCCCAATTCGCTGAGCGCGAATTACTCAGGGTTCCCGGGTCCCAGACATGGCTTACCGGCGGGACATGTGAGGCGATGATTGGGGTTGGGGGGTTGGGCTGGGTTTCATAGTCGAAGTATGTTGAAGTATGTTGAAGTATCTATAGAGATACCAAAATAGGGATGAATAACAAGATATAGAGATACCAAGATATCTATGTTGATAGATGTTGATAGTATATATCTAGTATGTTGAATAACAAAGATGTTGATGTATCCAGAGACCTGTGCCGCCATTTGTCTAGGGCTAATTTTGAGCAAAGAGAGTCATGAGAGCTGATCAATGCCCATTGCCCATGGCTCACATTCCAGTCCGGAAGAACTTGGTGGAGTCATCCTGCTAGCTGAATTATACAGACAGGTCTCCACCCTCGCAATGACTCAAATGGCAAATGGGTAAACAAACTGCAGGCATTGGTCTATGATGGTTCCTCACAATTCAACCAAGTTTCTGAGTGGTCATTTAGTCATGTCATGTCATTTCCCAAGCATTGTCAATGTATGGAACAATATGATACTTCACCCCCAGGGTGAAACAGCCGTTCCGTAAAACCGTTGGGGATTACTCGATTGGCGAGCTGAACTCGGGTCTAGTATGTGTGTGCCCTCAGGCCAAGAATGCATACAAGTGCGGAGATCATTGCTGCTGCATGTTCGGCTGCGAATTCAATGCTGAACGCGATTCGTGCACCAGTTGTAGCTTGAGCTTTATCGGAAGTTTATCAGAAGTTGAGGTGGAAGTTGTATGAGTGTTGGTTTGAATGATGGGGGGTTAAACTAAAATCAGGCCTTGGTGCCACATATGTTCGCTTATGTTGTTGCTTTCATCAAGTAAGTAACGTGGGAAATCCAATAATAAACCATCCCCAAAACTGCCATAAACATCATAAACGGGTGGTTTTTTGTCGCTGTTACTGGCTGTTGGCATTGGGTGGCAAGGTATAGACCACCCCCAAACGATTGGTTTATGATTGAGTTGCCCACACTATGCACATTTGCTTGGGATGATGCATGATGAATCACTTCGTTCGCATTAGTTGAATCGGTTAAGCACCTGTGTATCCGCCATTTGTGGATACACAGTGCAAAAGATCAAAACAGAAGTGACAACTGTGCGACCTTGGCGAATCCGAAGACAGTTGCCACCAGACCCAATTTATGGCGCTTTTTGATGTTGTTTTTATTCCTTAAGTTTCACTGCAATCCTATGGTAGTGCCCAGAAATCCTTGGGTTCAAGTCCTGTGTCCTGGACTCATGGCTCAGGTAGCGACAATGATCCCTTGGTGGCGAAATTCCACATCCCGGCCTCACACCTGTGGAATGCACGTCGCGAGGACCGGGGGATGATGGCTTGCCATGGAATGCTGAAGTGAGCTGGAATGGTGGCCGGATGGAACAGCATGCTTTTGTGGAGAGAATTCATGTTGTTTTTTAAGCAAAACCTATAACATGGTTTGGTTTTGTTATGTTTTGTTCAAGTAATCCAGCCTGAAACAAAACAGGAAGGGGGATGAGAGTATTCATCCCCATTCATGTTGTGAAAAGGAATATCAGTAGTTTTCCTGGATCGATTCCCTCACCAGGGCCTTGCCCAAGGCCCAAGTAATCAAACAGGACTGCAGGGCAATTTTTCCTCCAGGATTTCAATCGGCACCATGATTCTTGCAAAGCTCCTCTTGTGGTTTTTGATCATTTTCTAGGAGAAGTGACATAGCGTATCAAATACAGTAGAATACCTCCATGGATTACAGTGATGTACTGGAAATGTTGGTAAATAATGGAGTCACAACAATGTGGTGCCCCTTACGGTGTTAAGTTGGTTTATAAGTAGGTTAACTATAGGGTTTTTGGGGCGCATATGCACATGTTGATGAGTGTTGTTCAGCCAACATACATTAATTATTTGGGAGACCTATACTGTAGCCATTATAGTAAGATCCCATCAATGCACCATTATAATATATATATACGTATATTATATGTACATATTGCAAAATCCTAAAGTTAATATATCATATCCCATTACAAGAACCAAATTCCTCATCAGATTACGATACGTCATTGCATCCTGGGATTTAATCACACATTAATGGAAATGTGTTTTTTGTATATAACACTAATATCATATTCCATCAAACCGCAATGATACTTGGATTTAATCCACCATTCATGGAATCCACCATTATATATATATACCCATCACATCAAGATATTCCATCAAATTCATCCACCATATTTAGATATTCCAAGTTCTCCAAGCATCGCTTGAGCTCTCCAGAAACAGCTCTGCGACGAGCCTGAGAGCCATCGATGTGGCCAAGCGTGTTGCGCGATTCCCCAGGTGGATGGCAGGTGAGAAGCTTGTCGATTTACGTAGCGTAGATCAATTTTGCTAATAGCTAGTTGGTGGTTTCAAACATGACTGGATTATTTTCCATAATTCAATATATGGGATGTCATCCTCAACCCATTGACGAACTCCATCATTTTTCAGAGGGGTAGGTATACCACCAACCAGAATACTAATAGAGTATAATACGCTAGTAATAGTATAATATGCTACTATATCCTACTAATAGTGTATAGAAGGTCATTGGATGACAATCATGTGGATTGTTCTCCGATGATTGGTAAGGGATTGTCAAGCATAAACAAAAAAATGTAAATCCGGGTTCTTGGAAAAACCATGGCTAAAAACTCGAATGGGATCCGCGATGATACAACCCATCCCCATGGAATAAGTAACAAGATCTTAGGTATTACATCCACATGTCATTCTTCAATGGCAACGTAAGTTGGGACGATCATCGATTTTTTCAGTTGGATGCTAAGACCTGAAACCAGGGGGGCCCCTGGTCCTGTGAGAGCACCAGGTTGCAATGCTGGTTACCTGTGGAATATGGAGAGCAGAAGGCGCATCTCCAATTGTAAGTGTGTGTTTATCTGCAGGAAACCCTGTGCAATAGAATGCGCATGTCTGAAGATTGGTAGTTATTCGTTTCTATTGCACCATGTCAACTCCTTTGACTGGGGCAGAGGGGCTAGTATGCTGCCAAGGCCATTGGGACGCAGAGCGACACATCAACTTAGCCGTTAGAGATGGAAAATTGCCACCAGTGTTGTTGTTTCATGTTTGATGTTGTGCATGTGTGTACACCCAATATACCCAACACACCCATCTAAGCCGGTCTATTTCCCCAACAATGTTGGTACGTTCACTCATGTTGTGTGGTTATCTTGAAGGTGAAAGTCGGGAACATAGTCCTCATCACTGGTCATAGCTGATCATATGCCACTGATGTCTTCAGGTGCATCATCTACAAATGAGACGGAAGACAAACTGAAGAACTGCAGCGTCATCCGCAGGAGTTGTTTTGAACAAACAAGGGTCTCTTGAATATCATTCATAAAACAAATCAACTGGGAAAGGTAAAAATTGAGTGTTCCTTGGCTTTTGTGAACACCCCATAATACAGTGAATATTTTGTATATATGATAGTGATCAGCAAAGAAGCAGTCCTCAGATTCCAACTCTCTTGCTGATTTCTGGTGAGTCATTGCCAGTCCGCGGATTGCTGTGGCCATCCCAAAATGGAGGTAAATCATGGATGATGCGGCGACAGCGAGTGGAAAACAACAAATCCTTTCCAGCGGGGAAACGCGGATGCGCCGTGGAAACATGGCAGATTTCCCACTGCAAACATGGCAGGAAAACCCACGTCTTGAGATGTCTTGGGTAGGAAACTGCAGCTGTAAATGATGGATTTCGACATGTTGTTTGCAATGAAATCCTGCCATCTTAGGGACATTTTGAACCATGCAATCTGCATGTTGTCATCCGAAAACATGCCACCCCTCCCTTTGAATTTGTCACATCAAATCAGACGCCCCAACTTCTTTGGAGATTGGTTTAATACCAAACCATCCTTAATTATTCGGGAGAAAGAATGCACTCCCACTCCCACTATCATTATATTTTATGGTCCGCCCTTCCCAGCAATTTTGGCTTGGGAACGCTCCACAGTCCGTCACCTTTTCCTTTCATCATGGCGCTGGGCTTTTTGATCTCGGCGTTGATTCTTCCGGTGGCGGCGTCCATTGATCATATCCACGATCCTGACTGGCGAGCCTTCAAAAGTAAGTTTAGGAAGACACTTCGCACCATTACAGGGAGGGAAAACTGCATGTGTTGCTGCAGGATTCGTGGGTATTTATATCATTGCATCCGAGAGTTTAGCCCGAATATGATCCAACGATGGGCAGTACTTGTAGCTTGAAATTTCAATGATTTTGGGGCTCAAAGCCGCATTGGTCTTGGGTTCACAGTGAATGAGTGAAATTTGAGGACCTCCTCGTTCAGAAACGCCCAGACACATCATATTGAAAGCATCCAGCTGTATTGGTGATTTCTGGTCTATCACTCCGTTTGGTAGGTTCAATGAGTTCATAGTTGATGTTGCATCATGCATGTAATGTATTATAGTTACTAGTTATTTCCTCTTCTAGATAGACCCAGGTCGGCGAAGGGGAAAGGGGTACCTAAGGGGTACCTTGCTCCCCAAAAAGAAACATGGTGAGGTATCTCTGGGATCAAGATGATCAAGGTTTTGGACGAATAGATGTGATAATTTTGATTTCCAAAGAAGACGATCGTAGAAACACTGGGATCCACCTTTTGTGTTTCTCAAGTCTCAATAAGTCTCATTCGTCCTGTTTAATGACCTTGTTTTGCATATTTTGTCCAGTTGAAGCACCATTCCTAGACTTGGTTTGAAGGAAAATTTACGGTTGAAACTGAAATCAAGATGTATGGCTGGTAAACCAATGGTTTCCAGTTAAAGTGTTTCCTTAAATCAACCCAGTGAACCATGAAGCTGCCATGATTGATAAGATCTGATATCTTTGGAAAACAAAAAAACTCGAAATGACTGATAAGATAAAGAAAACTACAAATTGGGGTCTCCCACTTATCTCTGTCGATTCATAACCCCCGTGGATACTATAGTCATCATTACCATAAACCCAAGTTATTGGAACTACAGCCCCGCTTAGCTATCGTTTGGGGTCCCCACCTTGTAGATTTGCAGTTAGACATGCAGGACATCAGCTATAATTCCTATTAAAACAAAAATCTATTGAATCCAATTGTTTTGTTGGTTAAATCATTTTTTCCTATGGATTTTAAGTAAGTTTCAACAACCCAGTCCCGCAACTCCTGCCGGCCTGCCAGACTGAGGAGCTACGGCAGTAAGGACGAGGAGGAAGCGCGCTACAAATTGTGACGTGCCTGTTTTTTCGAAACCAACCTGTGAAGGGTAGGGGTTGAACTCAGCATTGACCATGGTGGGTTAAAGTGATTCAAAGTGTGTACCCGGTCCCAAAGTGGTGGTAAAAGTTGGTTAAACCACGTGGTTTATATAACATTATATAACCATGGCTTTAAGATGATTTGACCATGGTTTAAACATGGTTTAAGCATGGTTTAAGCATCATACATGAAGGCAAACCGGGCTCTGATGCTGTGACACTGGGCTGTCAACGGACGGGACCCCACAAAATGTCGGGTAAAGCTGGAGAAATTTAAAGAAACCTATTGCTTGTTGGGTATGTTATGTACATATCGAATGATCAACCCATGTCCCCATAGATATCACATATATATATATATATCACATATATCTATGTCGTTTAATCCCCCACATGTTTTTGGTACACTTAAACCTGTGTTTTTTCCACCTATTTCACTGTATTAAACGATATGGTCACATATTTTCCACGCTTGTTACACAGTTTAATTGAATTAACCCTTAAGCAGCGGGCCGGTGGCCGGGATGGCCGGCATGAGGTTCATTCAAAGCCAAGCCCGTGTGGAGCTGCTGAACCAGTTGAACGGCGAGAAGGTCTTTGGCATCACCTGGATGGCCGATCGCTACGACACTGAGAAGTACAAGAGGCGGAAGCCGTGGCGAAGCCGTGGCGCCGGTGTGATTCGTTTATTGGGCGCCTGGGGTGAACCCATAGGATCCATGGTGCTGGTATATATGCTAACATTGGGGGTATATTGATGGTAAATGTTACTATATATAACATACATGGATCCTATGGGGAATAGAATATATGATGATGATATGATGATGATACATGGAATTTCTATATAGGACTGAATTGGGATGTAATAGCTGAGAGCGGAATAGATTACCCTGTGGTAATGAATCGAACATATTGTTGTGGAACATCATTGTTACAATGATAGATAATTCATCGAACTAAATTACTGCATGTAACGAATTACCAGAGGGCACTGGGGATATGGTCATATCTTTCTGGAATTTCATGGAATAGCAAGAATGTCAGAGATGGGTTTGGTTGAGAATAGGGTATACCCTTTTTCATGATCCAACAAGGCCATCTGAATGGGAAGAAGAATGAGGGACCCTTTTTTTCATAGACATATTTTGATCCCTACATTTGGACGAAGCCAGGCTCGGGTGTTCTATGTGAATGCGAATGATTGTGTCAGAGCAAGAGGGGATCAGTTGGAGACGTTCAGCGAATCATTCAATAGCAACAGAATGGTCAGTCCATTTGTGGGTCTACTGATATCTAGACCCTCCAAGTACCCCTCAAAGAAATATCAAAGTAAACATATTATGTGGTAAAACACAATATTTAAGGGTACTTGGAGGGTCTTCAGATATGAATCACACTCAAAATGGTTTGTGTGTTATTTTATTACCTAAGTAGATGTTTGGTCCAAACCAAGATATTTGCGACACCCCGTTCATATCCACCCATAATGTAGTTTTGATATGTTTTGATGATTTACAATGTGTCCTTTGCGGATGTTGTCCAATATGATATGTATCACTATTGCTACTAGTGACTAGTGGTTGGCTCCCAGTGTTTCACTGGTCGTATGATGTCAGCATTGCCTATGTCTTCTATGGCTTGATCATCACTCATCCCACATGTTTGCAAGTTGTATCATTTCTTGTTGTTTGTGTCCCCTGTTGGTTGGCTAAGCAGAGAGATCCTCCACCATTTTCCCCTTCACCAGTTTGTTTTACCATGCTTACCCGAGCTTTTCAGTTATATAATCCCAATCTGGGCCATGGGTAGAACCACCATGTTTGATAGATACTTCGATCAGTTACATCCGTACCCTTCATCAGTTGGTTTACTACGGTTTGCTAAAATTTTGAATATCCCATACTATGCTTTTCTGGCCATGTTTTCATTTTCCGTGAGCATGGTCCAGGATGGTCCATGGTGGTTCTCCTGACCTTTACGCTTTTTCTTGGATAATATCCTTAATTTATTTGCCTCACTGATTTTTGTTAGTTGAATCTGTTTTTTTCACCGGTTTCCCCCAGCAACTTCAGCCCCTGCCGTGGCCTCCGGTGCCAGGGGGCTGAAGAAGCCCAAAGGCTTCGTTCCCACGGCGCCGGTCTACAACTTCTCCGCGCAGCAGATGCGACGGGCCGCCGATGCGGTGGACTGGCGCTTGACGGAGGCAGTGACGCCCATTAAGAATCAAGGCGCCTTGGAAGATTGGGAGCTGGATCATCCCACGGATCCCACGGATCATCCTAATGGCTTAGTAGAAGCCTGTCAAATAAGTCCTCCTGATACTCCATTTATAGTCATTTATATATATATATATATTATGTGTATATATATAACATGTTATAACGTTTTGTAGCATGTTATTTTTATAATGTGTATGATTATTAAAAACAGTTGCGATTCGTTGCAGGGAAACCATCCAAGGGTAAGGAGATGAAACAAGCGATGTAACAAGCCAGCGATGTGGATGATTTGGATCATTTCGGAGGAAGCTCAGGGTCCTATATGGCTATTCAACTTTTCTGCAATTCATTGGGAGCCAAGGAGCTACCAGGAGTTTTCCAACCACATGGTGGTCAAACATAGTCGAACCAGGGTGAAGACAACTTTCGGAGGTAAGCATCAACAACGTTGCTCATGAAATCTCGGGCAGTGAACCACCCGTTGATGTGGTCATATAGTTATATTCACCACAACCAAACTGGAGATGGAGATAGGACCTCAACAATATGGGATATCTATGGATACCTGATCTTTGAGAATATTTGGGTAAACCAACTGCTGAAGGGAAACAAAAATCCAGTAAGACATTGCCAAAAAGATATCGCCTCACAACACAAAAGAAGCGGGACAACCATCAAAAACAACGAGTACTCAATTCGTCGTTGCGCTTATACTCCAAGTATGAGTGGAATGATATTCCAAGTATGCGGGGTTGAGGACGGGCCATGAATCAAAGACGGGGAGGCACCCAAACATAAAGGAGTAAAAATAGTATAGTAAAAATGTTTGGCGTGTTTGATTGCGATTGGAACCCGACATGTTTGTGAAGTTGTGAACCACACGTTGCACGTTGGGTCATGACATGCTGGACAAGTGGGTGACAGTTTGCAGGATGAAACTCTTTTTTCAATGTTCCTTCCTATAAACATGCTGCCCA
>Ga0126342_10022640_pt1 | contig 10350 bp, 9 predicted proteins | sample Cyp1metagenome_FD_92528 | JGI IMG/M metagenome (GOLD analysis project Ga0126342, IMG submission 92528) | Coral microbial communities from Lord Howe Island, Old Settlement Bay, Australia - Cyphastrea 1 metagenome | ecosystem: Host-associated > Invertebrates > Cnidaria > Coral ...
CCCCCCCACCACCCCCCTGATGATCATACGACAGCATGTGCAACATGTTAAAGACACCAAAAAATCAAATCCTATACCCCCATTTCGGAAAGCCACATTTTTGAAATTTGCAACCCTTCCAAGGGATGGTAAATGGCACATCTCAAAATTAACAACCCTTCCAAGGGCGCCGTATCAGCCGCATGCCGAAAACTACTGTGGGATGTAGCATGATGCAACTACTATGGGACGTAACATGATGTAACTACTATGGGATTTTATGGGATGTAACTACTATGGGATTTTATCAAGATTTAAAATTTGTAGGCAAACAAGCACCTAACTGGGTGGCTGGTCTACCCTTCTTGGCTGAGAGGATGAAAGTCGGAGAGGCGCCGGGATCGTCCCAGTTTTCTCGAGGATTCAAGATCAATTACTGGTGGTGCAATAACCATCTTGAAAAATATGAGTTCGTCAATGGGAAGGATTATCCCATATATTATGGAACATAAAAAATGATTGAAACCACCAACCAGATTAGATACTGATTGAAACCACAAACCAGATATCTTGATAAGGCGCCCTGCTGAAAAATGCTGGTCCTTCACAGAAATAATTTCCCCCCATCCTCATCCAAGCTGCAAAGTTGCCACAGAGTTTGGTCTTCACTTGCACCGCCGCCATCCTGGGCTCAATGGATTGGTCAAGGGCCTGGTTCACCGCTGCTGTCTCTATTGAAATCACCCATTTTTATCCATTTTTGGCATGGATTTTGGGATATTTTGCCCCCCCGCCATTTTGGGAAAGCCAGCATTTTCGGGGGAGATTCATGTCACCAGATGGCATGACCATCAAAAACGTGATGATCTAACGCCGTCCGAAGTGAAAGGCTCTGACAACAGCTGGCAAAGCCAAAACAAGCAACTAGTGTATCCTCTGGTAATTTAACATAACTATGGAAAATCACCATTTATAGTGAAATTTCCCATGAAAAATGGTGACTTTCCATAGCTATGTTAGTTTACCAGAGGGTAATTGCTTATGGTTTCAGGAAAATCCACCAGGAAAGGAGAAGAATTGGATGGGGAAAGCTAGACGTGCCACAATTTGCAGTGTGAATCTGTGTGAATCTCGACTGACCAGACCCTTCCAGAGCATCTCCAAGGAACCGAGAAATCTCTGAGCCCGGGTTGAGTTTCTTGTACATTTTCGCCTTGGGGAATGTTTTAAATGGATTGCCTATGACTCTTGGAACAAGCTGGTTTGGAATTTGATGGATCTTGAACATCTTGCCATTCAAAAATCATCCCGGAAAATTCCCGGAAATATGTATATATATATATGTATATGAGTTTCAACAATGCAAGACAAGGGCATCCGCCCATCATCCACTTACAAACATGCAAATTTCGTTGAAAGTCACCCAAGCTAGTTAACATTTCTATCCAACCCAGCCCTTCCAGAATAACCAACCAGTATCCAACAATGTGGGGTCCCCTAGCTAAGTTGGTTTTATAACTCCAATAATGATGCTTATATATGTCATATAATATAGTATACTATAGTTGATAGGGTCTAGAAACCAACAAACATAACCAGGGGCCCTACATTGAACCAGTCATATCATGTCATATCCAAAAAGAAACGAGTTGCAAAGTTGGCCGTCTCCTCCACTTCTCTTGCCTCTGCCTCTTCAATTTCCTTGGATTTGCTAAAAGGGGACCAGCAAAAAATAGTAGCTCCTAATATAGATTCTCCAGTTGTTGTGGACACTCCCAATTCCAATACAATTTCCCTATTTTACGAAAAAGTGAAAAAGGTTCAAAACTAAGCAAAACAGAATAGATTCCTCGAAAATATTTCCCAGTCATCAGTCATCCCCATCAAAGGAATCAACAAACCGTACCTCAACTAAGCCCATTGATCAAAAATATCACCAAAAGAAATACCAGAAAATAGTGCCAAACCAAATGTGGAGGTTTCCTAAAATGCCCCACACCATTGGTTGTCCCATTGAAAAAATATCTTGCTTCGAGTGATCCCCACCTTGACACACTATTCTGACCCATTTCTGACATATCATCTGGAAATATATATGGCATATTCTATTTCTTTCTGGCATATACTCTGACATTTCAATCTGACATTCTTTGTGGCATTCTATCGGGCATCTATTCAGGCATCTGTTCTAACATTCTATCTGGCATTCTATCTTGCATTGCTGGCGATATGAGGTCTGGTCCACCTGAGCTGGCGATTTGAAGTTCGGGTCCAGGCGCCCTCCGTGTTCCGGTCCAGTGAGTGAGTGAGTGAGTGAGCGAGCGAGCGAGTGAGTGAGTTGCACCTTTGTTGGAATCTAGAGACCCTCAACAAATTTTTGGATTTTGGGTCCCCCATTTTAGGAAACCATCTCTTACCATAACTAATCTCCAGGTTTCCTCCTGGTTTCCATTCCCCGCATCCCAATCCACCGCCTCTAACGCCGAAGCGGGCGCCTCTTCCTCCACCGTTCCCAGCGTCACCGCCGTTCCCAGCGCGTCAGCCTCCGGGCCGTTGCCGTTCGCAGCGTCCGCAGCGTCGTCCACGGCGGGGACGAAGGTGTGGTAGTGGAACTCGTCGCCACCAAAGCCGCGGAGGCTGTTCATGATGCCCATGTCCAGCCCGCTGTTGGAGGCTTTGTAAATCACCTGATATTTTGACGAAAATGTGGAAAATTACCATGAACACAAAAAACATCTGGAAGATGAACGTGAACATCTGTGTTTTTTAAGATGGAAAATGAAACTGAGAATGGGGCAGGATGATAGGTGGGAAAAAACTATGAGACAAACATTGAAATTATGAATTACAGTAGATGGTTCAATGAGGAAAATCGAGTCAGGACATCTCAATAGAAAATGCCAGCCAAGACTACTGACGTGGGCCACACAGATTCCCCGATGGAAATCATCTCAAGTGGAATGAACCAAACAAGACATTGAACACCTGACCAATCTGGCCGAACGATCGTAATACGAGTGATACGAGTGGTGACAATGATGATAAGGATAATATACAACAATGGCAAAAGTGACGATCGACGCACTATATCATAAAAATGTGTGATTGATACAAATAGTAATTGATAAGTCAGTTAACTGTGAATATCAAAGCGTCACGATTTTTTGCATTGTGCTTATATGTGTTTCATGATTATATATATATACATCTACATATAGAAACTAGTACCTAATATGTGTATATTCACCTTCTCCCAATATGAATATATAGACACTAGTATATAATATGTGTATGTATATGTACGTGTATATATATATTGTGCTTCTCTGTACATATATATATATATATATATTGTGCTTCTCTGTACATATATATATATATGTATACACTGCATTTATAGATAGGTTTATAAATAAATATATATATATATATATATTATATATATATTATATTATAGATGTGTATTATTGCATACATACACCATAATTGGTACAGTTAGGTCGCAGCAAAATTCGCACAGATCTATGCCGTGTGACATTCTCGGTTTCCATTCCATACCTGAGTGGAGCGGGGGCATTTTTGCATAGTGGGCAAGTGAGCAGACATCATTCAAGATATTCAAGGGGACATCATTCAGGATCGGATAAGACATGTTTTGGTTCTACAATGTTCTATAGTTCCAACCTTTCGGGATGCCAAGAGACCATCTTCTCAGAGCCACTGCTAAGAGCAGCAGGGCTCCCAGGGCCACCAGTAGAAGTCGCAGCAAGGTCGGCCAATAACCTCCGGGCCAGTGGGGAGCTCCGTTGTGGTTTTAAAAGGACGTACCCTCTGGTAAACATACAAAAAACTATGGAAATCACCATCTATAGTGAGTTTTCCCATGAAAAAAGGTGATTTTCCATAGTTTGTTGTATGTTTATCAGAGGGTAACCAAACAGATGTTCAGGGCCGGCCAGTTTTTTGGTTTCCTGTTTCTGGAAGATTTCCCTGACACCAAGGATGGCAGCAAATGACACCAAGCGGTGTCATACATCTTTTCGGCAACATCCCCACAACCATCTGCCTGGCCTCAACCTTAATGTTCTACATATACATATATAATTAATTGATGTCTCCCAGCATTTTTCGAAAAATCCCCGATGATTTTTGAGTGTCAATACTTGGATCATGCCAAGGACGGCAGGATCGAACTCCAGTCTGGTTCCGGTGGTTCCGGTGCGAGTGGCTGTACAAAAAGGGAAGACATCGAAATCCTTTGTTCTTCCCATCGTCATCCTCGGCCATTAGGATCCACCGTGCAGAAAAGAACGGTACCGCCGCCCAGCGCGGAGGGCGCCATGATGGGCTAAAGGTTCAGATCTGAGCTGATTGGTCAGGCTATCAGGCTATATTTCTATTGAAATCTTGTGACAAAAACCCGTCGGTTTGTCGGTTTGGATAGCAGTGAAATAGTGGGTTGCCTGTTCAACAAGTGGAGATGGCTTCTCTCTGCTCGGCTCCCTTGAAACAGATCCTGGGCTGCTGATGGTAGGCTTGGGAGGATGTCTGGACCACTAGAGTGACCAGTCTATTCGTCAACCGGGTTCAGAAACCCTCATCAACAGCAGATCAATGAAGTCATCACATCCGAATTGTTGTTTGGATGATGACTTCACCAGTAATGGATTGGTAAAAATTCACGGGTTTTCCCTCAAACCAACCCATTGAAGAAAGCTACACCTATGTGCAATATACCATTTCATCAGGATCCCGTATCAATTCAAGGTGAGTTGCAGCATGGCTGGGGTCCTTATTCAAAGCTGAAGAGCGAATCTGAGCCAGAGACAGTGCAGCAAGAGTCATGGATAAAGATATGTGATAATGGGGTAAATGACGCAGCAGAATAAACCGCAGTTTCTTCAGTGTTGTGAAGCCCCAAAAAAGGAATGATTAGTGTTAAAACTATGATCGAATTGATATTATATGATATGGAAAATCGTCACAAAGAAGATGCGATTGTCGATGCGATTAAGTAAGTCCCATAAAATCACTATAGACTATAAAAACAATATTGCTATATATATAACTATATAATATATATAATATATATATATATATATGGATTTCAGGGAGCACCATGCCCTCATTTTCGGCGCGTCGAGACGAGCGTGGCTTGTTTCTGGCGAAAGCTGCCTCTCGGTTTGACGCCGAACCCCAGACGGGAGACCCAGGGGCGGTGGATGCGACATCACTTTATCGTTCCCCATGGATCCCATGGCCCCGAAAAATGGCCGGCAGGTGAATGCCTTGGAGGGGCAAGCGGCTGCACTTTTTTGGGGGGCTGATTTTTCATCTCATGGTTTGTTGGCACCGGGGAATGGCAAAGAGGTTCCCCCGCAGAAGGAGGCTCCGCAGTAAAACGGAGCAGCGCGGAGCGCGGGCTCAGGCAATTCGTTGGAGGAGATGTAGCCCTTCCTTGAGAAAAAGGGCCAGAACCCAATGCTTCATGAAAACCCTAGAAACTGTTCATCGCTGTCCAAAGCCCTACAGTATATTTCTTGCAAAGACCAACTTGTGCCAACTCACTTCCGGCAACATTAAGATGATAAATTTCAGGAATCTCGTTGGTCGTAAACAAAACATATCAAATCTATTGATCCTGAAACAGGCAGGTAATGCCAAGCCAGGACAAATAGACCTCAAACCTCTGGTTTACAGCAATATGAGTAGCATGTTTCAAACTGTGCATAACTTTTGGTGTTCATCCCTTACAGTATCAATCAACCAGGCTATGTCAATACAGGCTGGACAATGTACCCGAACCAAAACCAGAGTCACAACTCCGGCAAACTCAGACGCAGGCTCATGAAAATGTTAACAAGCAAGATCTAAGGTTGAAAACTCAAAAATCATGAAACGTCAAAGGGTCCAAATCAGACGACATGTCCAAAACATGTGAAATCATTTGAAGAACGAAAGGTCCAATGGAAACATGACATTCTACACGGCACAAACTCAAACATACTCAAACATCGTTGGTTTGAAATCACCATAAAGCTGAAGGGCGGATCCACGGCCTTCCTACCTACAAATAGGTGTCGAATGAATATGCAACAATTCGAGCAATCATTAAAATCAAATTCAAGCTCTTCCCAGATGTGCACCGCATCAACAATTACCTGGTGTTACAGAATTGTAAATGGATTGATTTCAAGAAACATCCTCATCGAATCCATTGTTTCCTGTGAACTTCAAACATCGGACCTTGAAAAATTGGGGTCCCAAATACCCATGGCCAATGGTTAACCAATTTCATTCACACATTCCATTGGATGAAGCAGTGAACAAACTGTGGTTCATGGTGGATAACCAGTGGTACCATAATGAAACTTGCTTGTTACAGTAAGCCTCAAAAACACAGAAACATACCATTATCTTAGATAAGTTTAGTAGGAAATTGAAAAACCTTCTAAGTTGTCTCACTTGAGATTGCTGGTTAACCCTTCACCTTCAAAAAATGAATTCCAATTATTAGGTTTAATTCCCATTGATAATTCCCCAGAGCCCATTTTGGATGCCCCTGACATCGCCAAAAATGTCAGGAAACGTCAGGGTAGCCCCGGCTGAGGATGAACAAATCATTGGTAAATCAACTTACTGATGCTTAGCAGGGAATGGATTCTGGATGGGACTGGGGGTTGCTGGGATGATTATTACTAGATATTACTAGTGATTATGGATAATTCCCGAAAATTCCCTGTGTAAAACGCACCAGTAAGTCAATGGATGTTGATCTTCCCATGGCATGTCAGAATGTAACTTGACCCCAGAGATCAACCATCACCAACCATCCACGCCAAGAAGCCATCGAGGTGACGATGTCACTATAGTCACCCGGCCTTTTTGGGACGGAGGCCTTTTTTTGGGGGTCCCAAAGCTATGTGTTTTGGAACCCTGTTGAATTACCAATATTTTAACATGTATTTCTTGTATGATAATGGTTTTTTAATGGTATACCTGCAAAAAAGGATTGACTTAACACCATAAATCCCTGGTACATATAATATACTATCCATTTATCCATCCCAATAATAATTCATCCCAGAAACATAGATTGGGATGGGCTGCTTACCTGTGAGACCATCGGATGGGTCTGCGTCTGAATGCTCTGAGATCCCAGTAGACATTGTATGGAGGAAATCAATAAATGAATATAGCTATATATATACATGTGTGTGTGTAACATTATGTATAATTATATATATATATATGTATAAAATAATATATATATGCATATATATATATACATATGTCTATATGTATGTATGTATGTATGTATGTATGTATGTATGTATGTATGTATGTATGTATATGTATGTATATATATTTAATGTTTCATATATATATAATGTTACGTATGTATATATAAGTATTATATATATATCTACATAAATGTATTATATCATGTATATCATGTATATCATGCACATCCGCCACCACCAACCCTTTCCGCCCTGCCGCCTCAGGGCAGCTACAAGTTCCCGGAAGTTGCCGCCACGCTTGCTCTGCATGTCCTGTCGACAAAGGCCGCAGGGATTTGGCCGGTAAACTAACATAGCTTTGGTAAACCAACTATAAATCACCCATTTTCCATGGCAAACTGTGAGTTTACCGGTAATATGATATAACCAGTTAAAAATCCATGATATCCAGTAGATTTTGTTCCAAAACCCCATAACATCTACTGAGGATGTAACTAAGAAAATCTACTGGGTATGTGTAACGGGAAAATGAGATAAACGAAGTTTATCGTGAGATGTCATGGGAATATAATGTAACTTATTTAAACAGGCTAATAATGGCCTGTTCCCCTCTAATGTCCGAAGAAAAATGCCATTTTCATAGGATGTTAATGGGGACATGACTGCATACCCTAGTTCTTTGCCAGTGGGAAAAGGACATCTATGGGATTTGCTGTACTATCTGGTGATTTCACCTGAACATCACCTGGCTCTTCGGTAAATCGGAAAACCATCGATGTGTCATTTTTCCATGGCTATAGATATCCTATGTTTCACATTCATTCATCATGTTTACATTACATTCATTATCATTATTATCCTATTGAAATTCATGCATCATTGGCTAAATCAACAGAGGGCAACGAGAGATATCCTAAATCTTCATCCCCACACAGCTCAGCTCGTCCTTTGACACCCATCCTGAGATGCATAGGGACCGAGGGACCAAAAAAAGGACCAAAAAATCTGAATCGCCAGTTGCTGGACTGCTGGATTTTGATCTCTGTATGTATACCAATATGGCAAATGATAATCCTATAATATCATATATGTATATATATATATATCATATACATGATAATTAGATATATATAATTATATATATATAATTATATTGGAATGTCAAGGACCATCCGGAAATCTCTGGCACCTAGGAGTTCTTAGTCTGTTGAATGTATTCCTTTCCTATCTGGTCACTGTCAAAATCTGTCGAACCCCCAGCTAGGTTCTCCAGGAATTTCCTGTACATCTGATTCCCGACCAGAAATCTGGTTCCGGCATGGCCACGGTTTGCGGCGGTCACCCGGAATCAAGGTACCTGTCGGACCTATCCCCATTCATGTCCATGAAAAGTAACATCGTTTCTCAACGGATGACTGGAACATCGAAACCCGACACTATGGCTTTTACAGCTAAAAAAAAGGGGTTCCTGCAGGTGTTCCGTCCAAAAATCATGGGAATTTTGTAGAGCAGCTTCGTTGAACACAGTGATTTTCTATCGCTTTCCAGCTTCTACCCCTATTGGGTATATGATATGTATTATATATATATACGATATACGTGTATATATATATTACGTATGTACTATATATACATATATTCCCCAGAATAGTTGGTGAAATCCCTATGAACGTCCCGTGCATGTCCCATGAATCCCCAGTGGCCGGAGAAAAATCTTCGCCCAGGGACCCAAGTCTCCACACATGGCGCCACCCTTCTGCGCACTGGGACACTCCGAATGCTCCTCGGGTCAGAAACGGTGTCCGGACGCCATTGGATCATCCACTGATAAAAATCACTAGGAAATCCTGAAAAATCACTAGGAAATCATTAGTGACTAGTCAGTAAATCCTGATGATTTACTGATAGGTTCATTACTGATTTACTGATGATTAGTCAAGAATCACTTTGAAAAATCACTCATCCTGTTGAGATTATGATTACTCGCTTAAGAATCTTACTATTCATTCAACCCTCAATCAGTGAAAATCACGATAAAAATCACTATTGATCCCGATAAATCACAATCATTCACTGTGAATGGATTCTATGACTCCAATATGGGCTACCTATGCGATTTTTTTGGAGAGCACTCATCAAGTTCTCCCCCTTAAAACAAATTGTTGATCTAAAGCATCTTCCAGACCCACATCGATGCCGTTGATTGATATTCGTTTCAGCTAAGTGCCAACATCTGACAAACGTGGCATTACTATGTATATCATTGTGTATGTATGAATATACATATATATATGTATATAATATAAATATAATATGTACATATATATATAATACATATATATATATATTATGTGATTATTTATATATATATATATATGTGTGTGTGTTGCCAGCAAAAATATGGAAGTTTCAGAGGTGTGCCCATGTCTGGTTCACTGGAGGGCATCGCCAAAGGTTGCATTTTATGGCATTTTTGCCCAGCCCGAACCTTGCAGAGCTTGGTAAATCTTTCTGACCTTGGAGCTGGAACTTGCGCAGTTGGTCCTATCATGGTGGATGCCCATTTTAGATCCAAAAGACGCAATCATAAGGGAAAATGATGGGGTATTCCGGTATCCAGCATTGTTAATTGCTACTAATACGTTTGATGGGGTACCCACCATAGAGTTGCCAATCTTGAGGCCATTGGTGGTTTCAACCCCCCTGAAAAATATTAGTCAGATTGGATCATCATCCCAATTATTGGAGAAAATAAAAACATGTTCCAAACCACCAACCAGGTATGACTGTGTCTACGTGTATATACATATATGGATAGATATATGGGATTCTCAAACATATTCCCATCCTTCTGAGGACGACATTTCGATATAATATCTACTCCGGAACGATGTTTTCGATATAGATATAATATATATATATATATATATTATTATATTATATTATATTATATTAAATTATATTATATTAAATTATATTATATTATATTATATTATATATATACAGTATATTATTTTATATATACCCTCTGGTAAATTAACATAGACCCTGGCAGATAGGGGTTGGAAGACTAGTTTCCATTAAAAAATGGTGATTTTCAGGGTCTATGTTTATTTACCAGAGGGTA
>Ga0126342_10022641_pt1 | contig 10349 bp, 11 predicted proteins | sample Cyp1metagenome_FD_92528 | JGI IMG/M metagenome (GOLD analysis project Ga0126342, IMG submission 92528) | Coral microbial communities from Lord Howe Island, Old Settlement Bay, Australia - Cyphastrea 1 metagenome | ecosystem: Host-associated > Invertebrates > Cnidaria > Coral ...
AGCGTAGCAGCAAGTTATGATTGAAGATGAGCTATAACCTGAGGATGAATGTTTCTTCTCTCTCTCCAGATCATTTCTGTTAAAGGCCTTTTGTCGCATAGTTCCTAACAGTCCATCTCTTCCGGGGGGGGCCGGCCCCCCCCTTTCGCGTGAAAAATCACGTGATGTCCTTGAGCAGCCCCCCGAATACTTGCTAAAGCAAGAAGACTCCAGCTAGCTGACGCTAGCTTTCGTGAATTGACGATCGATATTTTATATGTGTGACATATCATTGTGTATCATAATTGATTATCTATATTTTATATGTAGAGACCCGAAAGTTACGGTGAAAGTCATGCGTGTATGGCGGCCATGGTTTTCGTGAAAAGCGTTAGCCGTGCTGGACTCTTTGGCTTCAAGCCGTCGAAGACGAAAACACATGTTCGTCATTTTGGATACTGGAGTTGTGATATAATCATTTCCAGACTGGAAATGAGATAAAATGAGTCCTCTGAAAACCATAAAATTTAGGGTGACCAAAAATTGTTGAGGTCGCTATACTATCATGTGGTAAGCTCTGAATCGCTCCAACTGGTCCCCATTTGATATGTACAAAATGGGAATACGGATCGCAAAAAAGCTCCACAACGCTCCATCCATTCACCACTGGATAGTAGAATTTACGCACATCATCCCAGATCCCTAAATCCCTCATTCTCAGAAAAAGAAACTTACACACACGCAGATACATATATATATATATGGATGCTTGTTTACATAACTTTATATACTTCATGATCATAATTTGTCTTGGGTGACCTCCCAAAACCCTCATGCTGAGGTTGCCATGCTTGCCCCATCGTTCCCAGCGGCTTTGTACGCATGGAAGGAGACAGCAAACGTCACCCGCGGCAGCGGCTCCCCCGGTGCCCACGGCAATGGCACCAGCGGCTGCGGCTGCGAGGCGTGGGGATCCACTGGGAAGATGCGACAGGGCGGCGGAGAAAGGCGGAAGCTGTCCAGGAGATACTCGTCCTGCCGGAAGGCGCTTGGGGAGTTTCGGCAGTCGAGGCAGTTTTCATTGGAGATGTTAGAAGTGTGTTGTCTTAAGTCTGTCTAAATCACCTATGACATCTGGGTAAGTTTGGGTCAACCCCAAGGTGTCGCCATTCCGATGGCAATCTTATCCACCATTGAGAGTCAGGTCTGAGTTTGACATATGAATGAGCAGTCTTGTGGCTAAATGCCTCTGAGTTTGGAATGGTTTTCTCCCAGAAGAACCTCTTTAAGTGGCCCGAAGTGCTGGGTTTTGTCCCCAAGTGCTTGGAGTGATTTATAAGCCATATACAACTGGGGATATTCTACATACAACTCGCGAGGCCTGGGGATGAAAATACGGTGCCCCAGTTTTGATGGCCCTAAGTGGGGTGTATACCTGCTGTTCCCCGCCATGTTTGTCTGCAAAACACGCACCTCCCAATGGTGCAACAGCACCGGTCTCTAGCGACTACTCTCAGGAAGACCCTCCAAAAAAAACGTATTTCAACCGGTGAATCTATTTTTACAGCAAAAACCGCACAAACCAAATGGTTAGGTGATCGAATCGAACTATCACCACCAGCTAGTCAATTTCATCCTCCAGCAGCAAGGCATGGTAGAGCTCGCAAAGTCTCCGCTCCCTGGGTAGCCAATCCATGGCAACACCACGGCCTTTGGCCCACAAAACATGGAAGCTGCAGTCGGCCTCGGTGGAAAAGCTGGGACCAGCTGGGAGGCATGCGGCTGAGGGGGTAGCATTTAATTGACTCCATGATATTTTTGAGGGACAATGGATATTCAAAGCCATGCCCAAGAAAGTGGTGCATGGTCTTGGGTCTGCCTATGAGGCCCATACATTTTTAAAAAAACAAACGTCAAGAATTTACCTGTTTGATTCCCCAAAACGGTAGTTCAAACTCAAACAGCCTTGAACATATTGATGAAACCCCAACATCCCTTCAAAAAAAAATGAACATTATTTCTAAGTATATAATTACCCCATATTACCCCTCCTAGATCATGTTTTTTAAAGGGGTTTTCTTAGTCTTTCCCTGTCCCCAACCCTGCCGCCGAACCGAAACCGAGGAGCGAAGGGCCCTTGCCTCACCGCCTCCGCGTCTAGCCCGCTGGGCCTCGCCATCGCCTCCGGCGCTGCCTCCGGAGCCTCGTAGACGTCCAGCAGCAGGCAGTCCTCAGGGCCAAGCTACTGGTACCCTCTGGTAATTTAACGTAGCTATGGAAAATCACCACTTTTAGTGGGAAAATCAACTATTAATGGCCATTTTCAATAGCTATGTTAAATTACCAGAGGGTAGCTATTGAAAATGGCACACTTACTTTGTTGATTTACCGAACTTAAAGACGGTGATTTTCCAGTTCGCTATGTTTCTTTTACTAGAGGGTACTCTGGGTCGAAGGCTGTTTGGGATGGGCCAAAACATGCCAAGACTGTTCAATCCACTGCCCATTGGATTTTGCTTGACAATGTGCGGCCCAAATTTGCATTACCGTCAAATTGCAAAAATTGGCATAGTTTAACTTCATTAGCTAATCCAATTAAGCAGTTTCGCAATCAATATACACATCCCGTGTGTGTATGTGTACATGTGTATATATATATATATATATATATATATATTAATGAATAATAAAATATATATATACACATATATATATATATATATATACATATATATGATATAATATATATATACACATATATATATACATATATATACATATATATGATATAATATATATATATATATACACATATAATTATATATCCGTGTGTGTGTATGTCTGCAACCATCTATGGTGACGCCCAAGGCTCTCCCGGCTCTCGGCCCAACGCTTGCTGCGCGGGCTCCACAGCGTTGGTCAACGAAACGCGGAGCGTTCGCAAGGCCAGCTGTGGCTGGCTGCCATGGAGCTTGGGGATGGCCTGGCAAAGTTGTAGCAGTGCTATGTGCCCACTGAAAATCTAACATAGCCATGGAAATATATGGACATCATATGAAATCATCGTGTTTAATAGGTCATTCATCTATAAATGGGCTATACGGCTATACCAGAGCTATGTGGAACTTCCGGAGGGTGATGTGGGATTAAAAGCTGAGGTCAACCAGTTTGACGATGGTTTTTGGTAGATGATACGCATAGTGGGGGGTCATTAAAACCAACTTAGAAGTGTTAGGTGTGGCCGCAGCTTGTATTTTCCTGGTGGCATTTTTCGCAATGGATCGGAAGAATCATGTGGGGATCACCCTTACAACCAATAGCTACATCCCAGAGAAACTGGTGTTGAAACCCCCAGCAAATTCAGTTGGTTCAGTGTTGTCATAATGCTCAAGGAAATGCAAGAACAACGACCATTCTGAATAATTGTCGTGATTGTACATATGTGCGCCTTGGGTTTACAAATGATTGTAATTTGCAACTAAAGTCATAGCACCTTGATCATTGCTTGGACTTACACATGCTAGCCGGAGAGTTTGATTATGACAATCGTACTCAGTAAGATCGACTAATATCAAATGATATGTGCCAGTCAATAATCAGTAATAATATTCTTAATATTTCTTAATTTAGCAATATTCTCCGAAATTCTTCATTTGATATTGGTGCTGCACCGTAGACACTTCCAGTGGGCTCATCCTGAGTCCGTTCCTGAACCGGCCTCCTGCCAAAGCTTCAACAGAGACTCCTGCAACGGTCAAACGCGGCTAGCTGGAAAATCCTCTATGAATGGAGGTTTGTAGCTGGGAAGATCTACAAATGGAGAATGTGAGTATGCGTCAACATTGGAAACCTGGGTCACAAACATTGGAAATCATTGGAATTCTGGGTCACCAAAAATGGGAACCATGCACAAGAAGGGCTGGAAACATGACAAAAATGGGTGGCAAGAACAGATGACCCTCCAGTAGACTGGCATCGATATGGAAATCCACCATTTGCAGAGGGAACATGAGGAAAATAGCTACTGTTACACCGTTAAACCACGCATGTGTTCATGGTTTATACCACCCATTTAGGGCAAATTTGGGGGTGATTTCCACAGATTTTCAGCACAAGCCATGCTGAGCCAAGACTAAACCAGCGACCTCCAGCAACGCCGGGGCAACCGGCAGCAGGGCGGCAAGGTAAGCATAGCGAGAAGTGGGCATGGCTGTTGAAAAGCGGCAAGTGGATTGTAGCTGGGGATAGCAACTGAGTTAGTGACAGGTGGTTGGGTTTCTTTGGGGTGTCAAATAGAGAAAGAAAAGGCAACAAAACCAACAACAAAAAAAGAGACCCGTTGAAGATGTCAAATTTTGTTACCATCTGGTTATTTAACATAGCCATGGAAAATCACCATGTTTAATAGGTACAGGTAAAACATCTATTTCTATGGGCCATCTATACCATGGCTATGTTAGTCATAACCAGAGGGTATCTGATTCTTCCGGAAAGCCCAGACAATGGCCTTTTCACAGGGGGTATCGCCACTATTCTTGGGCCCCAAATGATTGTAGCTAGCTGGGCTGTGCCCCATGATATCGCCACCTTTAAAGGTCTACTTCCTGAAAGTTGGACACTCAAACCGCATCAAAAAGAGGAATAGCCATAAAAGGCATGATTTTTTCCATCTGGTTATTTAACATAGCCATGGGAAATGGCCCATTTATATATAGATAGTTTACCTATTAAAAATGGTGATGTTCCATGGCTATGTTAAATAACCAGAGGGTAGTCCCTAATAATTCCATCCCCAAAAGCATCACGGTAGTCCTTTGGGGGTGCGAACTTCGGATGAAAACTTAAATCATTCGAAACCATCCACCAGCACGGGCCTTCAAGATATTCCAGTCATGTTTCAGATTTGAAATGGCCCTTACTAGTTTTACATTGTTTTTCAAGTTGGAAACAAATTGGTTTCCAATTTGGACCAGGGTTTCTAGATTAGGCCACCTTTCTCAGTTTTTTTCACCAGGGCATTTTACTTGCCTATCAAGTTTAGCTTTTGCCTAATCACCAGGGTTTCTAATTTACAGCAATATCAGGTGATTAGGCAAAACTCCAACCATTGACGCTGTGAGCCAAGCCGCGGCTCTTTTTTTATCAAGGTGGAGATCGGCTCACCGGAAAAGCACACCGAACTTTACAGCATTGTTGTGCAGTAAATAGAAAACATCTATATATATATATAAGGCATCTATTTACCCCAAAAACAAAACTATAGTGATATTGCCACTACCATCTGGTTATTGAACATAGCCATGGTATAGATGACCCATAGAAATAGATGGTTTACCGAACTTAATAGCATGGCGGATCTTTCCATGGCGAACTGTTAACCAGATGGTAGTGGCAATATCACACCAGAGGGCATTTACTTGGATTTGCTCTTTCGGGTCCCCAAAAAAATAAATCATATTCAAATATATTCACTGTAGATTCCCCACCATTTGTGGATGTTCCATTGGGAAAATAAACCCAATCACCGACTAAACAAAGCCAGGTTTACGTTTGCGATTTCTCATGGTCCTCAAAGCCCATCCGCTTTGGGAAGCGGGGTGAGCGGCGACCAACGCTGACATGACATCCCACGTAGACTCAAGCATGCCAAGTACTGAGCAATAGGATATATATATATATATATCAGTAATCAATAGGAAAGAAATATCAGTAATCAACACACACACACACATATATATATATGTACATATTTATACAGGTAATTAGAAGCTCGATGTGTCTTTTTCACCCCGGCTCGTTATTTCTCTCAATGGGATATGTCATATGTCGGTCGAGGACCTTTCCACTGGATCCCATTCGGTGCGGCCACCGCGTTTTCTACGGCGAAGCATTCAGCTCTGGTTCTGCCATCGCGTCAGCCTCTCTCAGTGCGCCTGACAGACATGTCCTAGGTATATGTTATAGCAGGCTCCTTTAAAAATATGAGTGGAAAATAGTCAAATCCCACTAAAGTGGTGATAAATCTTCGCGGGGGTTGATATGTTTGTTTAGATATGAATCAAAAACCTTGGTATACAGCTGGACTCGCTGATCATAAAAAAGGAGAGCCCCTTATGTGATGAAGCTCGCACTAAGCGATTAGTAGTGATGAACCCATCACGAACACATACGAATACAGTATTCAATCTATGAATCTATAAATTTGTCTATATATATATATGTATTTTTGTGTTTCCTCCTATTTCCAATTTGGGATATCAATCCCCATATCTTGGCTACTTTTTAGATACAAACCACAACAAATGAGGATGTCATGCGGGTACAACCAACCAAAGTGAGAAAAATTGCTAACAAGTTCATGGCATCATATCATACCCTTAATCCTGGTATATCTTGGTTACCCGGCCACAAAAAGAAAACCAACTGTTACAGTAACTGGGCATTTTGTATCTCATGCTATTTCCAAATCATGGCATTTAGTGAATTGCTCTCTAGCTTGTTCGATGGGCAAATTGGCCAATGGGTTTGGCCAAATTGCCATGGCATTACCCATGGTCCATTGAGTTTGATGATGATGATTTTTACTTATCAAAAATGGTGATGTCCTACGTTAAATCACCAGATGGTACCCTCTGGTAAATTAACATAGACCCTGGCAGATAGGGGTTGGAAGACTAGTTTCCATTAAAAATTGGTGATTTTCAGGGTCAACAAGTTAATTTACCAGATGGTAAATGACCCTATTCGATCGCATTCTATCCACTTCCCGCTTAAATCTCCACCCATGAACCCTCCGAAAAACACCCACGTCGTGCGGGTTCCAAGTTCTGCTTCCGGCCTGCCCCTTCCGGTGATTCCATTGCACCAGAAGCTTCATCTGGCAGCCAAGGTGAGGAGTCGCTGGTTAGCTTCATGCGGTTTTCATAGATATCTCTCTCACTCTCTCTGCGGGATTATGTTTCTTATGTGTATATATATATACACATATATATATACATATATATATATATATGTGTGTGTGTGCACTGTGTTTTTACAAGTGTCTCTCAAAGATATATATATATATATATATATATATGTGCATATATATATATATATATTATAATATCAATATCCCCATCAAAATGGCAGAAGATATATACATAATATATATATATATATATTATATATATAATAACATTATAAAACTGAAGTTGTATGTACAAAACTAATTAAACTAGCAACTGACCAAGGTTTACGTCCGACCCAGCTTCTGCATCGTCAGGTCATGGTTTCCCCATGAGCATCATCTACCATTGTATTTATAGCAACCTCCTCTCCCAAAATCCAAAAAAAAACATGGTAAATCATATAAAATCTGAGTCTATCATGGTCCAGGTGACTGTTCAATCTTCTTTGGGGCCAAAAGCAGGTGATGCTCTTTTTCGAGTCTGCTCAAGGATGCCGGCACGCCCAGGTTAGAGAAACCCAAGAACTTCACGTGTTACATAGGCATATCAGAATTTTTCTGGGTTTCTTCATCCAATTCCCGATGCGCACCGGGCCACCTGCAGGTGCTTCGGGTAAATCGATGCTTTTGGCGCTGGGAGAATTGATCGCATGCCGAAGAGCCTGGGAAACATCAAGAGGTCAACCATGCAAGCAGGCACTGTCTCCATCTTGTGCGGGCGTTCTCATGGCTCATCTTAGAATACTTAAACAAAGTTAATGATCCTGGTGATTGGCAATGTGAGCTGGGGAGATAGCCCGTGATTATATCACATGTTTCTGATGTTTAAACCATGTTAAACACATATGTGAATGCTTAAATCAACTTAAATCTTCCACTGTTAGTTCCTTAGTCTCCCCATATCACATCACGTCACATCACGTCACATCACATCAAATCAATTCATATCAACTAATATCACCCACACATACATATACATATATATATATATTCTACTACATAATGTTATAACATATATATATATATACATTCTACTACATAATATTATAACATATATATATATTTATTTATTTATGTGTGTGTGCCTAGAGTATATATTATACAGATCTATAACTATAACCCAGTGCCAGCATTTTTGGACCAGTTGGTCCATTCTTCGGCTCGGCACCGCGAGGAGTTCGTCGGAGGACATCTGTTCCAAGTGCTCAGGGAAGGCCCAGAGGAGGCGCCACCCAAGCGCCTGAGGGATTCTCGGCGGAAGATGTGATCTGGGTCACTCTACGAAGAAAATCTACCCTCTGGTAAACATACAAAAAGCTATTGAAAATTGCAATTTATAGTGGGTTTACCCATTGAAAATTGTGATTTTCCATAGTTATGTTAGTTTACCAGAGGGTAACAAACCTGAGAGAAACCTGTTTTTGGGGAGGTTCCCCTGTGAACATCTTTATTTGGGTGAGGTCGCTGTGACGCCGCTAATCAATGCTAATCATCCAGATTTGATGGAAAAATGCGGAGGTTGGCTGTTTAGAAGTGGGTGGTGAAACTATAGTACAAGGGACTAAAAATCAGGGTTGCTCCTAACACCCCAGGCATCCCAGACCCAAGGGATATGTAAATTGGGTAATTCTTAAAGAGGTAAAATGAGACATTTCCCCTTTGTGGCTACCTCTGCTAGGTTGGAGCACCCTTGAAAATCTGGAAAGCGATTTTTCGAAGTATAAAGTCACAAAGATGACCTGCACACATGTCACAGAATGATGCACTCCATGGTTGAAACATGTTGAAACCACGAAAAAATCCACTCAGATGAAGCCCAAAATTTGGAAATGGTTGATGCTTGGGGTATCTACATCCCACAATCCACCAAGATCAGCCGTATTAGTGGGATCTCGACCCCTCTCAGCATAGCCAATCAAACGGGACACTCGATTTCCCCAATCAAAAAGGGAAACCAACAAGATCGGCATTAAAATTGCATGTACCCTCTGGTAATTTAACATAGCTATTGAAAATAGCCATTTACAGTTAATTTTTCCATTAAAAATGGTGATTTTCCATAGTTATGTTGGTTTACCGGAGGGTAAGCAACAATTACTTGCAATACATGTGTCATAAGTTTCCTCATCCTAAGTGGCCAAAAACGTGACTATGCTTCACCTCTAGCTTGGAATAGCCGTCATCAAACATGTCAATGAAAAATCCCCCCTGTTGCAAAGGTGATTTCCAGCTATACAATGCTATAAACCTCCCTTTTTTCGAATTTTCCAGCATTTTCCAAGGATTTTCCACCGGTGCCTCCCCATCCCTGCGCCTCCAGTAGCGCCTCCACCAGTTGCCCTGTGCCGTTCAGCGTCGAAGTTGTCGCGCCACGACAGAGGTGGCTGGGGCGCACCACCAGGAGGCCGAGGCGTAACCTGAGAGAAAGAGATGCCCCTGGAATCAACGGGAGTAAAACTAATCCATCTCCCATCATCCCCAAATGAGAAAAAAAAAATATGAATGGAAATGCATATAAGTCTATAGTCATATGTATATATATATATTCATATATGTGTATATATATATATATCTATCTGTTGTGTGCGTGTGTGTCTTTGGCAGTGCGTATAGGTGCATCTAGCTATCTAGATCTATCTGGATCTATCTGGATCTATCTAGATCTATCTGGATCTATCTAGATCTATCTGGATCTATCTAGATCTAGATTTGTTGTTCTGTCCGTGTGTGTGTGTGTGAATTCCTTGTGCCAAAAGAAGAAGTGTATGTGATCATACATGTGAGATACATGTAGGTCAAAATGTGGCCGATAGTGATGGTCCAGACAGTAGATTGGGTGCTCACAACACATGGCGCAAATTGAACGAGTAACAACTGCTATAAGAATAACATATAGAAGATAAATAAATTTGAAGAAACCCATTCAGTTTTGAGGCCTATCAAAAGAACATTCTTGGTAATTTAGCATGTGTTTTAAAATCTGCTTGGTAGACACCCCCATTTACAGCAAGAGATTCGTGTCAATCGCAGATCAATAAAGCCCTGGGCTGTTCAATTTGGTGGTGGACCATTTCGTAGCTCAAATCATCACTGGGGGGTCACCCCCAATGAATCAACCAGCTGTAAATCGACATAAAAAGGAGATCGTAAAGTACCCATCCAAGGACTTCCAAACATGACCCAAATATAACCTATGAATATTGCATATATATATATATATATATATATATGTATAGTTAGATATGTATGTGTATATATATATGTATATATATATGTATAGATATATGTGTATATATATAATGTATATATATATTATATATATTGTGTATTATATATATTATATATATTATATATTATGTATTATATATATTATATATATTATATAATATTATATATATATTATATGTTATATATTATATAT
>Ga0126342_10022642_pt1 | contig 10349 bp, 6 predicted proteins | sample Cyp1metagenome_FD_92528 | JGI IMG/M metagenome (GOLD analysis project Ga0126342, IMG submission 92528) | Coral microbial communities from Lord Howe Island, Old Settlement Bay, Australia - Cyphastrea 1 metagenome | ecosystem: Host-associated > Invertebrates > Cnidaria > Coral ...
ATGGGATGTAATGGGACAGAACTGGATATGGGTATGGGTCAATACCTATTAATACCATTTTTAGGGGAATGACCATCCATTTACCAGCTATTTTGATGTTCACCAGGGGGATAGGGTTTTGACTCACAGCCATATAATGTGATATAAGGGGATACGCAACCCACACGATGGACTGCATTGTCAGAGGATACTCCTCCTGTGCTGGAAGACACAGCCTGGCTTGGAATGAAGTAGGGCTTGCGCGGGGTCCATTTCAATGAGTCTATACTGGAAGATAGCGGGATATGTGCAATTAATATTAAAAAATACTGTAGATTATAATGTATGGCATATAATATTCATAACAATAATAATAGTAATAATACTAATAATATTCAATACTAAATAATAATAATTATAATAATAATAATAATAATAATTATTATTATTATTATTATCATAATAACAATAATAATTAATCATATTAATAAGAAGAATGATAATAATGGTAATAATATATACATATATTCACGAACTTAATATATTTCGGGTATGCCAAAAAATGTGGTGTATTCCCTAGTTTTTTCCCCTAATATAGTAAGCCTTGGAGAGGATGGGTTTTATATGGATTGTCTCCCATCAACGTAAGTTAAAGAAATAGCATTGGTTTGATTCTCAAACTCAGCATTTTGAAGCTTGGTTAAACTTCTATTCTTATGGTGAAATAGGTTGCTATACTGTTATAGTCAAAATGGGTGGTTAAACCTCTATTTTTGGAGGTTTCCTATGGGGGTACCCTCCAATCATCCATTTTTACATCCATTTTGGGATCACCCCCCTTTATGGAACCCCCATGTTTATGGTGTCGTTTGTGCTGGGAAAAAAAGTTCCCCTGTGGCGTAGGATCCGGTGATCGCAGCGCATTGGGCTCCTGTGGCGGAGGTTTTAGGTGGCGCTTGGCCTGGGCTACACCCTGCTCGGGTGCGACGGGCCGGTGGGGTGATGTCACTTTTAAGGGCTGGCCTGGTATGGGGTCCCATGGGTTTATGAGATATTTGACGTAAGTTTCACCAAGTTGATATGATTTGGGTGTGGATTATAAATGAAGTATACAGTATACCCACCAAAGTCCCATGATTGATCATCGTTTGGAAATTGCAGTGTTGGCGGTAAATCCCCCAATTGGAGACCCAACCATGTCTTGTGCCGGAAAATCCTTGTATGTTCATATCAATTTCTATCCCCTGACTTTCCGAATGTTGGTTTATTGAAACGGCATTTGCAAGTGTTAAAACAACCGGGCAGTATCCTCCTGTTACTTCTATGTCATTGTATGCTGCCCCGGTGATGTTCTGTTTGTTGGTTTAGATTAACCCCATTCACATTGCCTTTTTTTCTCCTTTACTAGGTTATAGACCAACTTAACAAAAAACCTAGTAGAACTGGGGCAGCACCTGAGATGATGCCACCCTTTGATCAGATTTCTGAGATTTCCCAGTGGAGTACCTGAGCAAAAAATGGGGATAGTTCAGCAAGGAAGATCACAGGAGGTATGTAATCCTATCCCCCTAATGTAGAAACCACCCCACATGTGGTCCCAAATTTTTGCGTAAATTCCCTGACAAAAGGGGGTTTCTATAGGAGTTTAGTATTACGGGGAAGGGATTAGTATCGTGGGCCCGGTTTTGAAGCCCGTCTCCGGTTGGGCTTCTGAGGTTGGGTATACCATGGTATACCCTAGAACTGGGATGATGTGTTTTATGAAAGTCATGGTTGGTTGATGGAATGGTGACTGTGGCATCGGGCATACCACACTACGCAAATTCAGGAATTTAGGGATTGACTTTGCAGAGGATTGAATGTTTAATATGTTTCTGTTTAACGCAAAAATGGTCACATCATGATATCCAATCAATCACACATTATAATCTTAGCTTTAGTCCCATTCACCAGTAAACACCTCCAAAATGGTTCCCAAATCTCTGCAAATCGCGTACACCAAAGTTTCTGGGTTCTGTTTATCATCCTTGCAGACTCCGTTCTGGATCAGTTCGGATCAACATCTTCGAAGGATTTTTGTCCATGTCTCATCAAGTCTCATCAATTTTCCAGGTTTTCATCAACCCCATGTTAAAACCCAAGATAAAGTGGGAAATATCCTATCATTTAATGATAAAGTTTCATAAAGTTTCTCTATTTTTTGTCTATGATAATCTGGTTGGTGGTTTGGAACACTATTTTTTCCATTCAGTTGGGAATGTAAACATCCCAACTGACGAAATCATATTTTCCAGAGGGGTTGCAACCACCAAGCAGATATTATAATCCAACTATATCATAATCCAACTATTATAATCCAACTATATTATAATCCAACTACATTATAATCCAACTATATCATCATCCAACTACATTATAATCCAACTATATCATCATCCAACTATATCATAATCCAACTATATCATAATCCAACTAGATCATAATCCAACTAGATCATAATCCAACTACATTATAATCCAACTATATCATCATCCAACTATATCATAATCCAACTATATCATAATCCAACTAGATCATAATCCATCTATATCATAATCCAACTATATCATCATCCAACTATATCATAATCCAACTATATCATAATCCAACTAGATCATAATCCAACTATATTATAGTCCAACTATATCATAATCCATCTATATCATAATCCAACTATATTATAATCCATCTATATCATAATCCAGCTATATCATAATCCAACTATATTATAATCCAACTATATTATAATCCAACTATATCATAATCCATCTATATCATAATCCATCTATATCATAATCCAACTATATTATAATCAATCTATATCATAATCCATCTATATCATAATCCAGCTATATCATAATCCATCTATATCATAATCCATCTATATCATAATCCATCTATATCATAATCCATCTATATCATAATCCATCTATATCATAATCCATCTATATCATAATCCATCTATATCATAATCCAACTATATTATAATCCATCTATATCATAATCCATCTATATCATAATCCATCTATATCATAATCCATCTATATCATAATCCAACTATATCATAATCCATCTATATTATAATCCATCTATATCATATTTCAACTATATTATAATCAATTTATATTATAATCCATCTATATCATATTCCAACTATATTATAAGCAATCTATATTATAATCCATCTATATCATAATCCATCTATATCATAATCCATCTATATTATAATCCATCTATATCATAATCCAACTATATTATAGTCCAACTATATCATAATCCATCTATATCATAATCCAACTATATTATAATCCAACTATATCATAATCCAGCTATATCATAATCCAACTATATTATAATCCAACTATATTATAATCCAACTATATCATAATCCAACTATATCATAATCCAACTATATTATAATCCAACTATATCATAATCCAGCTATATCATAATCCAACTATATTGTAATCCAACTATATCATAATCCAACTATATTATAATCCAACTATATCATAATCCAACTATATCATAATCTAACTATATTATAATCTAAATATCTATGATTATGATAATTTATACCCGGGTTTTTCTTTCCATGGGCTTCACCGCTCGTCCGAGCGAAATCGGCTTCGCCGCTCCAGGTGAATCTCCTGAGAAATGCCTTGTCCATTCGTCCCAGCGAAACGTGAAGTCACCGTGGCAACTGGAAATCGATGGGAAATCCCCTATGAATGGAGCTTGGTCATGAGAAAATCATCTAAATTCTAAAGGATTCTAAACTATTCTATATGTTTTTTTCCATTGCCATGTTTGACTACCGGAGGGTATTGTGTGGTGATTTAACATAGCTGTGGAAACTCACCATTTTTCATTGGTAAATAATCGAACTAAATGGGCCAAATTCATGGCTATGTATGTAAATTAACCTGAGGGTATAGGATTTGTTTCGTGCTTATGTGTACTACTACCGTACGCGTATACACGTACGAATATTGCGATTGGGACCTGATGTTGGTGAGTTCTTTCATGGGGTTTTCAAACCCCAACATTTATAGAGCCTTCGGCAATCAAATGATGTTGATAGACTTGAGAAAGGATGGTTGGTTGATGATTTTTCCAATCAGATTACATAACTCGATGTTTCGGACCCTAAATCATGAATAGAATCAATACATTCCACCAGGGGCTCGTGTGACGGCTAGTTGGGTAGTCTAGATTGAAATTGGAAAAGTAATACAGAGATAAATATGATAAATGAAATCGGAAAAACAATGAGGTTTACTTGGAGGTTGATAACCTGTTGATACATAAATAGTAGATACATCCAATGTTTCGATGTTCATACACAAATTGGATGTCTGCTGACTTGATCAAACTTCACCGCACTCGCAGAACTTCCAGATCTCAGTGGATCCTTTTGTGGTTCTGGAGTTCACCATCCACGCTGAAGATTTGTTGAGTCATGACTCTTGGACTCTTGGACCTGCGGCATATAATATCTATATAATATCTATATAATATCTATATAATATCCGTATAATATGAATTCTATCAATACCAGGTTTCCATAAACGGGGATACGTACCCCATAGCTGGATGATTTGGAGGTGCCACCACAGGACCATCCGCTTCAGGGCCTGCACCGGGCACCTCTCAACACAACTTCGGATCAGCGACATGTGCTTCGGGACGAGATGTTCCGATTTACGAGAGATACCCCAGCCATATATGAAATGGTAAAAGTAATGGGTTTATCGCTTGTCCCTATAAACAATAGATATATATATATAGGTCTATAAATAGATAGATAAACTATTTCTATTATAGATATCCTTACCCACTGGTAAATTAACTTGTTGACCCTGAAAATCACCCATTTTTAATGGAAACTAGTCTTCCAACCCCGATGACTGCCAGGGTCGAACTGTTAATTTACCAGTATGAAATGGTGTTTTATGGTAAAGCAATGCCATAAACCAGCCATATAAATTGATGGTGAAATGTTTATACTGTACTAGCCATAGAATGGTAAAATTGGGGATGGTGTACTATTGCCTTACTAAGATTATCAAATGTTGGCCATTTGTATACTTTGATGCTTTGGTCTTGAGAGCGGTCTATAATATAAAGCTTGCTGGGTATCCGATTTCGATACATCGTTTCTTGCCAACTTCCATCAAGTTCCCGTTTAGATACAACACCATCCCGAAAACACACATGAAATGTACATGAATATGCCAGCAAAGCGGTTTGCACCATTCTTTTGCCGGAATGCAAACTGCATTTTTTGGGGGTTGCATGTTACCTTCAGGCGGTAGATTGGTAGCCCAGCATTGTTCTGTCACTGCGTTGAGAAAAAATCTACCAGAAACCTTCAGGTTTTGCCAAAGAAATGTGGTTTGGTGACATATTCCCCATAGATGTCCTTTTCCCATTGGTTGGTTGATTAATAGAGGGTTTAGCCCTTCAATGATACTCCCTTCAATGAATTCTATGATGGTCCAAAAGTCCAAAGTCAGCAGTGTCATGACAAAACGCGCAGTGTGTCAGCGTTGACCTGGGCCGAAAAGATGGGGCAGGGTGTCATGGTGTGATGTTTATCCAGTGGGCGTCTTTTATGTCATGGTTGTAGCTTCAAGATACGGCAATTGAATCAATGTGTTGAGGACAGTTGGATTTTGTCGATTTTTTCCCACTTTTTTTTTGGTTGGTCAATGTCCAAGTTTCGGGACTAAACCTCGGCGCCACTCTGGGTTCGTCCACAACATTCCTACCCTGGCAACAAGCATGCATGTCCGCATCTCATGATACAGTGTTTCGTATGATTTAGGCTTGAGTTTTAGGGTGTTAGGATATATAGGTGGTTTTGGAGTTGTTGAGTTTAGGGTTTAGGGTTTGTTTTTCCTGAACAAACATAGTGATAACATAGTGTAAATTACTGCAGTATACAAATATATACAAATCTATTGTTGCGAGTAGAGCGTGGGCAAACGTAGGGCTTGCAGTGAAGATGTTCAATCATCAGTCTTTTTGATTTGTTTCATCCACAGGAAACAGATAGGCAGTTGGCCTGGCTCCAATGGGATAAGCCAGGCCCTGGGCGAACAGCCCATGCAACTTCAGTATTCTCGTGCTTTTGGCGCCAAGGACGTCCACTTTGGGACCGATGTTTACCCATGTTGACCCAAAGTCCAAAGTGGTTGACGTTTTGTTTTCGCATGGCATTCCCTGTCTTATTGGGTCTCCATGCTTTTTTGCGAAAACATGCACCCATGATCAAGACTGGACTCCTCGAAGGGCTGAAGCCTCTTGGTTTTCGACCACCATGATTTTTGGTGCTTCGAGGTGGTAATTCGATGATTATTTCGGGGTTTACCCTTGAAAATTGTGGCCTTCGAAACCGAAGGGCAACTACAAGACAGCTTCCGGTAATTATGTGAGTAGTTGAAGTACTTCACAAGAGAATGATTTTGGCTAACTAGTAGGATTGCTTGGGTATGACTCAAACCTCTAAAAACCACCGTGAAATGATGGCATCACCTCGGCTACGTCGCAGGACCTAAAAATCTTCGGCTTGAGCTGTGTCCCAGACGTCAAGCTGGGAACCACAGATGGGTGTCGGTAAATGTGGGTTTGAGATGGATTGAGTTTAACCACGACTTGTTGAACCACGCTTTGTCTACGGAAAAATGTGGCAATGCAGGTTTGACCAGAATTTTTTTTTCGAAGAAAACGCAAAAACAGTGAGTTTAGCCACCATATATATATATATACTATCATCTGCCAAACATGGGGATGTAATCCAGAAATGCCTCAAAAATGGTTGATGGATCAAACAGGTCCCAATGACGATCAAACGTGATTTTCTATCCATGTTTTTAACGCATGCCCATCGGAATTGAAGACTTGGGTACCAGTATGTACCTTTGTACCTTTTCTACAAGCTTGGCCAATTTATACTTGGAGGATGACTTCACATCATTGGTCAAAAAATGAGGGTATAAAATGGTACAAATGAGTATATATGTTATACCTTATAACTTATAACTCAGTGATAAATGGGACTGATAATTAATGCATTTAGCGGACTTGCTGACCAGGCATATGGACTCACTAGTTCTCCAAGGGGATTCAGCGCGGCGATGAATCGCCAGGATCATTCGTATGGGAAGTTCGGCGTACAAGAACGTTCGCTTCCTGGTGCTAGCATCTGATGGCTTGTGGGACGTCCTCAGCACAGCCGAGGCGGATCTTTTGCCGCTGTGGAGGGGTTGTAGAATCCCTCCCAGTATGAAACACCTCCTAAATGGTCCCGAAGATGTGGTTTCATCATTTCATCCTCTATAACATGATGAAACTTGGAGGCTAGGTGTTGAATATGAACTGTGGATAGGACTATTGTGGTTGTGGTTTAACAATGCTTAACACGCAAGAAAGTGGCGAAATCACCGCAAGCCCCCTGTGACTTGTTTCAGATCTCAATCTACCCTCGGATAACTTAAGGTGCTACGGAAGCTGTCCAAATAGTTGCAAATTATAACCTGGTTGGTGGTTTGGAACATTTTTTATTTTTCCATATATTGGGAATAATAATCCCAACTGACTTTCATATTTTTCAGAGGGGTAGGTATACCACCAACCAGATATAGTGGAGCTCATTCCAAACTAATCCCATCCCCCTAGTAGACCCCCTAGTAGATTCAATCCCAGGATCTGTATGGTTCCATGGTGGTTTTATCCCCTACATTGCACCATGGTTTCTGGTGGCGCATCCGCAGGCTGCGCGGAAACTGCAAGAGGCGCGGAAACTGTCCCTTCAGGGATGACTGATGGAGATATACCTTTGGGAAAACAATGGAAAACATAGAAAACGATGTGAAATTGCCGTGGTTTTCCTATCAAAATTATCTACCGATGGCGGGTTTTGCAGATGTTTTTGTATGCTTACAGTGGGGTAATTGACCAAGAATTACTCTATGGGAAAAGCAACTTGGTGCGTAGGAGTTTCAGGAGAAATGGGATATAACTGAACCAATGAGAGTGATATTGGAACTGGGACGATTATTGGTAAATTGGTACACCCTAATGCATCAAAGCAATATTGACATCCACCATTCGTAGATTGTTTTTCTTGGGAAACCCGCGTTAGTTTGCGGAGGGGTAAACGGGTTGTAACTGACCCGTTGATAATCCGTTGATATCTGAAAAAAAATGAAAATAGCCGAGTTATGCCGAGTTTCTGTCTATCTATTCACTGGAATCATTGATTGTTTAGTATACGATCCCTTTTTTTTCTCCTGAAATTTCATAGGCTGTAATCATCATTTGAGAGGCTGACAATATATGATCACGACATATCACGACCATAGGAACAGTATATAACGATATGACATTATCAGTAGTATCACCATAGGATACCATAGGTGTTTATATATATAGGTTGTTCATATCAATGAAATGATCATCATCGCGGCCCAAGGCGGTGGCGAAACGTGAGCACCCTGCGGAATGTTTGGTTCATGCAGCTCTCCATCAACAGGCGGCGCCAGGATGGGGCGGTGGTGATGGGATGTGGCTCGAAACATGTCGAAACAACAAAAACATACCAGGCGGAATAGATATATACATGATTTAACAATTTAATTAACAACTCAACTCATCTTTGCTTTTTTTGACATGGAATAGATTAATATAGATTAATACAGGCCATGGAATAGATGAATCACAACCCATCTTTGTTTTTGTTTGTGTTGTTCTTCAGTTCTTTATGAAAAAATATTAAGGTCATTTGTCATGATCAGGTCCGCTTGGGCGTGGGGGATCTCAGCTGTTCAGTTGGAGTGTAGCGATCCCCAAAAAAACATGATATGTGTATGGAAGTTAACCTGGGAAACTGGTATTTGTTTATTGGATTCAATTTTTATTTGATATAGGTAAATCATGGATTATGAATTTGAACAAATAATAGAAGCAATTGATCTTTATTATATTGTTTAAGAGATTTAACTGGGACTTAAAATTTTCTTCTAATGGGATTTGCCCTCTGGTGCCAATGTTTGGAAATCCTTGAAGCAAATGCAGGTTTCAGTGGGAAAATCATCGAACTAAATGGGCCATGGTCCATTTTCCATAGCTATATCAAATTACCAGATAGGGTACTCTTTTGATGATAATTCAGGTTTCGGTGTTTTAGGGGCACCGACAATGTGAAATCATTGCGCATGTTTATTTGTAAAGGTCCCCAATTATAGAAAAAATCAGAGTAGTGATTCCCTTCTTCTGTGATAATGGTCTGCTTTTGTACCTTTCGGGTCCTTAAGAATTGTTTATAAACAAGTCATGTTCATCACATTTGTGTGGACACGTTATTTCTACACCAGAGATTGGGACCTCGAATTTTTCAGTCCAACGGAGCTGCTTGTATCCTTTTTGTATTGTGGACTGGGATTGCATCATCATTTTGCCGCTTCAGCTGAGATACATAATTATCCTGGAGTAGGTGGAAGATGTTTTCTTTTGTTTTAATGTGGATGGTCCAATTATGCATTCTTCATACTTCAGGTATCTACAGCTAGGCTACACTTGAGCTATAAACGATGCCACTTTTGATGGGTTAACACAGGGGGTTAATTGTATAATAACCCAGATCATTCTCGGCATATCTATTTTATCACTCTCTGATTGTTTGTCAATATGGGATATGGGTTCAAGTGGTACCAAGAATTACCCCCCAAGCGAAACTCTGGTGCAGTGTGTAGCTAGCTGTAGCTATATGTTGAATTACCAGTTCTATGGGGCTTTCCTGAAATGGGGAGACCTCAAGCTCGCTGGATGGTTTATAATGGAAAAATGTATTAACATGGATCATTAAAGGTACCCCCATGACTTAGGAAACCTCCATTTGTGTAGGAGTCCAGGTCCCGGTGTGAACCACGGTGAACGGACGCTTGACGCTTTCCAAGGGTCGAGCGGACAACATCACTGCAGTGACAGTGCAATTCGATCAGTGACGCTGGCACCACTTCGGGACATGCAATAGGGTCTAAGCATCATTCATGGTCAATAAGGTGATACAATGTGATATAATGATAATTACAACATGGGCGATACCTGAAATCCATGAAATTAGGGAGTACCCCACATGGTCACTTGAAACTATACAACTTGTGCTATAGGTGGAAAATATGGGAAGTATGAACAAGGGTACGCTCAAGTTCTTACTGGGTTAGTTCTTAAAGGGTTCATTTGGTCAGGGTTTTGCCGATTCATTTTGGCGTGGTATTAGGTTGCAAAGGAGGCGGGGTGAAGAAAAAAGGCGCCGGAAACAAGGC
>Ga0126342_10022643_pt1 | contig 10349 bp, 9 predicted proteins | sample Cyp1metagenome_FD_92528 | JGI IMG/M metagenome (GOLD analysis project Ga0126342, IMG submission 92528) | Coral microbial communities from Lord Howe Island, Old Settlement Bay, Australia - Cyphastrea 1 metagenome | ecosystem: Host-associated > Invertebrates > Cnidaria > Coral ...
GGGGGGGGGGGGGGGGGGGTCCCCCCCTTTCGCGTGAAAAATCACGTGATGTCCTTGAGCAGCCCCCGGAATACTTGCTAAAGCAAGAAGACTCCAGCTAGCTGACGCTAGCTTTCGTGATTTACAATATTAATTAACAATATTAATTAACCAACAATATGTTCACCATTATTTATTAGTATTAGCCAAGATTAACCAACAATCTTCGGGTCAAAGGCTCCATGTCTGATGGCTTGCTTCATGGCTTGCGCCATGGAGCCCATGGAGCCATGGGAAATTTAACTGCCCAAGACGCAACGAGAACATCCATGGCTCCATGATTAATGGCCATATTAGTGTGATTATATGTGATTAGAGTGATTAGTGTGATCATTACTAACCCTACACAGGTCTGTCATTGGAGGATTAGTGTGATTATATTCTGATTATTCATTCTCATTTTAAATCACGGCCCAAGTTAAGGATGGTTTTCCTATTGCATCAACCACGACACCGGGGCCAAACTGAGCATCCAAGGAACATAGCACAGTTCTGCCAGTTGGTTCGTGCCGAAGGAGTCCAGGCCTCAATGGTTTCGACTTAATCAAAATGAGAATCAATTGGAGTGGCTTGGAGTGTATACCTCATTTATGGTCCAGCCATGTCCATTGGAAAGATTTCATGGATGACGTCCCAAAAATTTGTGCTGATGAAGTCAAATCCTCACTTGGGCTTGCAAGGAATCCTGTTTGGACCCATGTCTTTAGTTGGTACCAATAATTATTGGTTCAAATCCCCATTTCATGAGCCATTTGAAAACTGCCGTGATTAGCCTAAGACCATGGGTTTCCTCTAAGAATCTATAAGAAACGGCCAATCACTTCGATAATTGGCCGTGGGGTCCGATTTGAGAACCCCCACCATACGAGATTTCCATCATACTTCCATCAGCCACGAGATTTCCATGTTGTTTAGCGGTTTCAATCCCATTTCCTCAGCATTTCCCGATGCCCTGATGTTGCGGAATATGATGCCGATTTTCCGCATCTGTTCAGCTTTAGAGATGGTTTCCCAAAGTCAATATATAGTTAATTGTTATGTATATATATATATAGTATATATAGTTCTATGTATATAGTTCTATGTATATATATTATACATAGTTAACATATAGGTCATCGCCGGTGAGTTTTGACTCCTCTGCCGTGCTCCCGCACTGATCATCGCCTCGACTGCCTTCGCAGCGGCCTGTAAGGGATGGCCAGGTGGAGATTCTGTCTTTGATATGTCTAGATATGTTTGGATATCCTAAGGTATACCTATTAGATATCATGGTATATCATGGTATATCTAGATCTTTCATACCTGAGATATTTCTAGATGTATTCTAAGGATTTCTAAGGTTCGTATTTTAGGAGATGTTGGGGTGGAAGGTTCCCAGTTTAGGGGTCAAAGATGGTGTGACTTCCCTGGTGCAAAGTTGGCAGGGATATCCTTGTCATATTGGCAGTGGAGGTCAAAAGTTGAGTGTCCTTCAAATCTCTTGTGAAGGTGTCCCGAAACCTATTTGAACAGGCTGCTAAACTGGAACTATTGTTTTATGGAGCGCACCATCCTTCCAACAACTCAGATGGAAGCCCCAATGACGGACTTGGAAGATGATGTTCCGACCAGAAAATGGGAAGCTTAAACTGATGTTCCCACATTTCCCATGGACATTTTTCCTGGTGATTTCTGGCGGGTTTCATCTCAAGTTTCCAGCAGGCCGATCAATCTCCCACAGCAGAAACAGCGTCGTCGTGCCGTGGCACATCGTGGCACCTTCACGCGTCCCAGGGCTGTGGTGTACAGCGAGGTGCCATCAGGCTTACCAACCTCAGGGGCTGAATGTTTGTAACCAGACCCTGGGAAAAATGTATAGAAACCCCGACAAAGATAGACAAGTGTGTGGAAATATACTGGGTGTTATCTATAGATGATATTTGCCAAACAGATTTCCAAGTGTCCCACTTTTCGATCTTTTTGGGGGGTACTTTGATCAGAAGGACCTTTGGGAGATGTCTGAATCTTCAGTTTCGTCCTCTGACGGCCCCAGCAGTTCTCTCAAAGTCTTCTACAGCCTGCACATCGAGCTGCCCTAAGGGGGCATGCACTGCTGGAGAATGTTCCTGGAGGGAGATGACAAAGAGAAATGGAGATTTTTTACCAGCAAAAAATGGAATGATACCTTCTGGTAGCCAAACATGGCAGCAACTTTCCCAGCAGCAACTGGCCTTCTGCACCGTGGCCACTGTGGCGGTCACAGCCTTGAAACACACCCTTTGGCGCCACTACCAACCCTGTCAGAAGGATTTGATCACTGGAAAATCAAAATAAACCCCAAACCAAAGGATTGTACAACCAATCCATTTTGGAAGATCCAACTGAGAAACGGAAGTAAACAAGTACGAAAAGGATCACGCGCACATGCAAAATCGGGGAGTTCTGGGCAAATTCTTGCCCAAAATCCCATGGAATTGATCATCACAATTTATCATTAAATTTGTTCCATTGATATTGTTCCATTAATCATTCAAATTAGTTTATCATATTACCCTCTGGTAATTTAACATAGCAATGGAAAATCACCACCATGCTATTCATGGGAAAACTCACTAGAAATTTCTATGGCCATGTTCCATAGCAAACTGTTAGTTCACCAGAGGGTACATCATTAAAATGGTTCCATTAATTCAATGGATTGGTTTAAGGGAAAATCTTAACCGGAAACCCATGGGTTTTTACCATCATTTATATAGGGTTTTCCGGTTAAAATTTTCCCATCATCCAATTCTATGATTAAACCACCATAATTAATAGATCCATCATCCATATTTTAAATTTATTGTTCCATTAATTAATAGATCCATAAATAGATGGCATCCCATACCATCCCCACCATAAATTGGGGCTCCCCTGCTTCGGTGGCCGAAAAGCCCAGCGCAGCAAAGTGATGGGCCTCGCGAGCCGCTGGGCCAAGCCCAAGCGGGCAACCGCAACCGGCCATCAGGGTCCAAAAACATGGAAAATCCTAGAAAAAAATATGAAAAAATGGATGATAACTTGATATAACTTGATAACTAGGGGGTAAACCCAGTAAACCCCCAAATGGATTTTTGATAACACCTGCATTTTTTGGGGACCTACCTGGAGGGTGTACAGACCCTATGGCCCTATGGTTTGCCCGCAAGCTTAGAATGGAGTTCAAAATATTATCCTTCGACATGCTCAGAAACCTGCGCATTGCCAGTGTTTTGGTATTTACCAGACGACGAAGCCTAAACCCTAAAACCCTAAAGCCCTAAACCCTACAACCCTGAAGACTCTGAATCCGAAAGCAGAGTATGCGCAGTATTTTCTGCAATTTCTCTTCTCATGTTCGACGACAGGGAATCCTCAATGCTGCAGTCCGGGCAAACCACGGGGGTCTGTGCGTAACATTATCCCACATATAACATTACGTATATCCCAGACAACATTATCCAGATGTCGCATCATGAGAGAATAGATATCATATAACTTTATCCATTGTGATTACTTGGACGTGCTCAAGGAACCTTCCAAAAAATATACACCATTCCCTATAGATTCCCCAAGTAGCAAATGTCCCATTAGGAAAATAAAAAACATCTTCAGACGTCCAGGATTGTCAATATTTCGGCATGAAAAGCCTCCATTCATAGTGGATATTCCACGATGTTCCCAGATTCCCATATTTTTCCCATGATTATATAATTAAGGTGGACATCATATGAATCATAAAACATAATCCATTGTGATTACTTGGATTTGCTTAAGGAACAACCCAAACAAAACAAAAAGTATGCCTAATATTCCCTTAATCGATTCCCCATTCATACCCCAATCTATATCCCATTAAATCACCATTAAAATGGATGTTCCCATTATATATTCCCCAATATATTGGTTTACCTCCACTAAAACCTTCATTTACAATGGATTTTCCCATGATTGTTGAAAATCACCATGATATCACCATTAAAATCACCACTAAATATATCATTGTCCCATTGTACATCCTTATTCCCAATATCTTCTTGATTCATACATTTCATACTGGATTTCCCCAGGGATCTTCCCATGAGTTTCCCATCCCCCGTGCCCAGTCCACGTCCCCCGGGTCCCCCAGGTGCCCCGGACGGCTTTTGCCACACGCCGCAAGGCCCGCTCCCGCGGATCGCTGATTGCGCTGAGCTCCTCGGCCGTCGCCTGGGACGGATGGCCATGGCTGGTTCGACTGGGAAAAATGGTGAAAGTGGTGATTGTTTGTGGGAAAATCTCGGGAAAAGGATGGATTTTATGGGACTTTTCATGGGAAAATCCATGGAAAATGGTGGAGAGATGGGAATTGTATGAGATCTATGGAAAATGATGCTTTTTGATGCTGATTTTGTGGTGATGTTCTTGAATTTCTTGTGGGAATATCCATGGAAATATCCTGAAATATCATGAGGATTTTAACCATCAAATTGTAGGGCTTTGGGACAGCAGATGTCGGAAATTTAACATCAAAGATGGAGAATTGGGATTCATGGAATGTAATAAGTAATATCTATAGAAAGCCCATGAATGTACCTGAAGCATCAAAAATTCGTTAATTTGACAACAACAACAACTTCTTATTTAAGATGAATATTGTGGGATTGTAAACTGCCAAATTCCACTATCGACATGCCAAGGATTTGGGCCAAGATTGAACCTGTCTGCATGCTTCGAAAATTTGTTTAAGGGAAACTTGATACTACCCCCCACAAATTGTTGAGTCTTTAAACAACTTACTGCAGTTAATGTTTCGTAGATATTCCCTTCAAATACAGTAGTTCAGTGAATGTTGACTCTTTTGTGCTTGAAACCAGCCACAACCTCCAAGAATCACATTGGATGGTCCATATCTGATCAGTTCTGATCTTTTTCGGCATGGGTCAAACCCCGAGCAGTATCCTGCTTCGCACCGTTTCGTAGCAGTATCTTCAAGCTCCATGTTCACATTGTTCATCCCAGCATGGAAAATCATCCATCTCACAGCCACCCCGTGCATCTCCACAAAAAAACGCTCCAGGTTACGCAGCTTTTTCTCCGCAAGCAATCCACGCAATCGGTTTCGGCCATACGACCCAGTAGCTTCCTGCTCAGTAGCCACAGGACTTGTCCACCTGATCCTTGAAGGTCGTGAAGTTGGGGGATCTGAAATCGGTCAACTTCTGCACGAAGATGTCCCAAGTTTGACTCATGTACCTGGGCCACCATGCCCACCATGGCCACCATGGCCATCGGGAAAGACATGGATAGACCATTTATCAAGCGGCGAGGTTCCGATGGTTACCTTCGACCTCAACCAAGGAGCCCTGTTTTACAAGGATAGCTTGGAGCTTTCCTAGTGACTTTTGGAAGGGATCTGATCAGTGCAACTCTTTCATCTCACTAGATTACCCTCTGGTAAACTAACATAGCTATTGAAAATGGCCAGTTATAGTGAGTTTTCCCATTAAAAATGGTGATTTTCCATAGCTATGTTAGTTTACCAGAGGGTAAGTTGAAAGTTGAAAAGTCTCTTGTTGGTGGTTACCCAACCCCAATTGAACGGCTTATCAAAATAAAGATCATCATCCCATTCCTGTACGGAAAATCATACCAAGATTTGAAACCACCAACCAGTCTTTTAGTGGTAAAACATGGTACCCTCTGGTAATTTAACGTAGCTATGGGAAATCACCAATTTTAATGGGAAAATCCACTATTTCTATGGCCATTTTCAATAGTTATGTTAAATTACCAGAGGGTAAAACATGGTAAAACCCAGGGGCGTTGGAGTGAGGTCAGCGTTGTGCGGGCTCAGCAACAGATTTTCCATGTCCCACAGCGGTGATTCCGGCGACAAAGGCTCCTGGAGGGCAGTGTGTTCGAAGGGGGAGGGCCAACGGAAGGGGGGTATCATTGGTACCCTCTGGTAATTTAACATAGCTATTGAAAATGGCCATTTATAGTGGATTTTCCCATTAAACATGGTGAGTTTCCATAGCTATGTTAGTTTACCAGAGGGTATGTCAAGGGAAAAAAACATCCGGAAACCAGGGCTTTTTTGCCAACAAATCTGAGTTCCGTGGAGTTCCTATGTTTCACTTGAACCAAATTTGAGCTGAAGGAATCACGGATGTTGGCTATGGAAAATAAATGATAGAATATTATTACAGATCTCAAATGGGATACCACCCGGCATTGTTCATCCTCCATGTTGGTGAACTAACAGCAATCTTCTGGAGTATCCATTTGCGATTGGTGGCTTCAAACTTTTCCACAGCTTTCATGTCAATTGAAGTCATCACCCAGGGAGGACGTAACTTCCAACAATGAAACCAGATGACCAAGTGCCTCACCCCAGCTCCAGAAACCTGCTGTCCTTTTCGAAAACATCCAAGGCAGCCCCCAAGATCTTTTTGCTTTTCAGCCTCATCTCTTGGAGCATCACTTGAAAAAAGGTGAGGCTCTCATGGAAATCATCCTGCAGTGTGAAGTGTGAAAGTCACGTTTGTTTTTTTAGGCGGTGTATGATTTTCGAATTCTACAGATGTGTTCCATGTGATGGTCTGGATATGTCATTTGATTTCTATGTACATTCCCTCAAGTGCTTCCAAGCCGCACTTCCAGAAGGGCCGTTTCATCTACGCAGGAGCCTGGTTTCTGGAGATATCCCAACATTTGGAGGTTCCTAACCATGGGGGTACCCCAGGTTATCATCCAAATTTGGTTATCAACGGGAAACCCCAATGGTTTCGGGGCACCCACAATTTCAGGAAACCAACATTTGGAGATGGTCGACATCAGCTGATGTAGTCAAACTCCTTGGCTTCATTGCGATGGTGAGTGCCTCATATTTCCCTTGGCCAGAGCCACAATTTGATGATTAAGTCCTATGTGTGTGTGGTGCTACAATCTTCGTGATTGACATTGAAAAACCTGAAATGAGTTGCTGAATGTCGATTTTTGATGTCAATCCCGCATCAACAAACCCAGAATAATTAGATTGTACCCGCGCAAATAGTCATGATTACCCTCCGGTAAACTAACATAACCATGGAAAATCACCATGTTTGATGGGTAAATCCACTATAAATGGCCATGTTCAATAGCTTTTTGTATGTTTACCGAGGCTAGTCATGTCATGTCCTACCAAAATGGTACCGCCCAAATCAACAGCTCAACCTGTCCGCGACTCCTCACCTCGCCCAATCGAAATAAAGACAGCCGTCGGCTTCATTACCTTCGACGGTTGGCGTTCCAATTTCTGGTCCTAAACGTAGGGAATGGGTCATAGAATTGGATGATGGGAAAATTTGCAGGAAAGCCTTATATTTGATGGTAAAAACAATGGTTTCCTGTAGATTTCCCCTTAAACCAATCCAATGAATGGGGGAATGATATAATCCATAAGTATGAACAATCATCACGTTCCCCCATTCCCTACTTCAGCACTAAGTTTTGAAGGATTGAACAGTACAGCCGTGGAAGAAATGGGATCTCAACCCAGAAAGACGCGACCGAAATAGGAACATCAACCGAACTTAAACCCCTGGTGAAGGAATTACGATCATTCCTGCCACTACTCCTAATGTGGTAAACCCAATGCCATAACACAGCCCAACGTTTCACCATTTTTGATGGGTTGGTATTTTTACCATCCCCAAATGGTAAGTTTATGGCATTGGGTTTGCCACATTATTCCAAATATCCATTCTTCATCCATTAAAGTTAGTTATACAATCATTATCAACCATTCATTATGAACCATTATATAGCCATTGTCTACCACCATGTTTGATGGTTGAAAACCCATATTTGATAGTTAAATATTAACATATATATATACCCTTTGGTTATTTAACAATGATCCATTTATAGATGATTTATGATGATTTACCTTTTAAAAATGGTGATTTCCCATAGCTATGTTAAATAACCAGATGGTATATAAATTAACCATTATAAATTATAAACCATTATGAAATATGCTGTGTATTGCTGTGTCATGCTTTTGGCTGTTTGGGGACAAGTTGTCTCAAGGCAAATTTCTTGCACGCCCTGCCCCCCCCCTGCATCACTCGTGGTGATTTATCTGGACTCTCTAAGAAAGCCTTGAATCTATCTTCATCTACCCTCTGGTAAACTAACATAGCTATTGAAAATGACCATTTATAGTGGAATTTCTCATTAAACATTGTGATTTTCCATAGTTATGTTAGTTTACCAGAAGGTATCTTCTAAACACCAAGATTTGGAAGAACTTGAGAGTCAACACCAAGATTTGGAAGATCTCTCTTGGAATATCTTGCTGTGAAATCGGTGTTCAATGATTTTCGAGCCCCCGCAGACTGAATGGGCGGCCCAAGGAACAGCAAATTCTGCTGCCTCGGTGCCAATGCAATGACACCCCAGCCCATCACGAACATTCTAAACCTCTGACCATCACAATGATCATCAAAACCCAGAAGAAAAGCAACAGTAAATGATCCGTACTAATAATCAATGATAATTACTGATAATGGCGGTCACCACACTTTACACTTGACACTGGGCACTCTACACTTCACACTTCAGACTCTGACTCTACACTTTACAGTATTTACACTTCACGCATTACACTTGACACCACGCACTCCACACTCTACACTTCTCACTCCACACCCTACACTTTACACTCCACACTTCGCACTTGATACTCCACACTCTACACTTTACACGATGATCGTACTGAAACTTTTCCCTGGGTAGTTCACACAATATTTGCGATAATAGTAATGGTAATGAATTGATCCTCATCATCGTCATCAAAATCACAGCAATGTGATTGATAAAAAATGCTGAACGTAGTACTGATAATAATACTGATAGTGATACTGATAATATTACTGATCCTTGTGACAGTAATTAATTAGTAGTCGGAATAGTGAATCCTCATCCTCATCAGTCACCATGATCGTCCGTATCCATATTACAACTACTATTTGATCGAATTGCTATTAAAAATCAATATCTACTGAGTGGTTTCAACCACCTGAAAAAAATGGTTGGGATCATGCTCCCAAACTGGATTGAAAATAACACGCGGTTGAAACATGTTGAAACCACCAACCAGTTATCCCGATGAATTCACCACTGGTTTAGTTGGTTCCCAGCTCCCCTGCTAAAAGATTTACTCCTAAATGGTTATGTATACCATTCAAGAAAAAAGCTAAAAGTCTAAGGGAACTGGGAACCACCATTACCCTCCGGTCATGAAACATGGCTTGCTGGAAATTTCCTCAATTTACTTGGATGATTTTCTTGTTTATATAGACCTCTATTTATAGTGAAAATCCAGCCATCCAAGGTTTATTATCAGAGGAATGTTCCATTAGTCACCATTAATATTAACCATTATTAACCACAATTAACCACATTTAACCATTATTACCCTATAAACTAATTACCATAGATGCCGAAAATCCACTATTTCTAGATTCTTTAAGGAAACCCATGGTGTTTTCCACATCTTTTTCTATGTTTACCCCAGGGTAAGCATCATTTTTGTCCGTCATCTTCCAGGCACAAGGCACTCCACAGGCGTGATATGTCGCCTCACCACCTGGCAGTGAACAGATCACGAAGTCCGACTGCTCAAAGACCTCCTGTCTGGTCCGGTGATCACTTGGGTCCCCATGGGATGAATATTCAATGGCCATGCAACAGGAACCGATTGATTGGAAGTACCTACAGTAACATATATAAGGCCTATGTTTTTGGGCTATGTAAGGGGATATACCCCCAAAATATGGCCTTGTATGGTGGTACAGTACCTCCAATTTAGGATCCTGAAATTACCAGTGAAATATGGAGCATAAGTCATGTTCATACTATGCTTGGTTTATGACCCAACAAGACCCAATAAGTTGGTGGAAATAACATGTATAACCCCAAACAAAATACGATCGATACGAAAATGATATGAAATGACATATCTACTATAAACTCTATGAACCATAGATAGAAGACCTTGGCAAATCAACCAACTTAGCTATCCTTTGGGGCCCCCAGTATGGTAGTTCATAGCTTTTGATCCGTTCCCAAATGCTTTTGGGATGATCCCATCATTCGAGGCGGGGCTGTCCCATTAAATCCCATGAATCGAATCTTTCATTCATCCCATTCATATCAACCCCCTTATATCATTCATATCATTAATATCCTACCCCCACCAAAAAAAAACAACATCAACTTGTTTTTCCCTCTCACATTTCCCTTCATTTCAACCCCCCCTCCTCATCTCCCCCCTACCC
>Ga0126342_10022644_pt1 | contig 10349 bp, 12 predicted proteins | sample Cyp1metagenome_FD_92528 | JGI IMG/M metagenome (GOLD analysis project Ga0126342, IMG submission 92528) | Coral microbial communities from Lord Howe Island, Old Settlement Bay, Australia - Cyphastrea 1 metagenome | ecosystem: Host-associated > Invertebrates > Cnidaria > Coral ...
GAGAGTGTGAAGATCTAGATCTGCAGGTGTGAAGGTGTGAAGATCTAGATCTGCAGGTGTGAAGGTGTGAAGATCTAGTATAACGGCTGCTTTTTTACGAAGAACCCTTCGCAGGCGCTCTCGAGAATAAAAACTAGTTAATCCCAGGGTGTTTTCTATTGGGGTCTGTCTTTTGAAATCAAAAGTTTCATTTTTTTCATTAAGGCGGTGTTCAATTTGATACTAGGATGTATTCTATTAGGGTATATTGGGGGAAACTTCGAAAGGACAATTTTGCCAATATTAAAAAGTAAAAATAAAGGGACGTGGATCGATGTTGAAATCGACAAATCTAGTTGTTTTTTCCAATTAAGGTCTTAAATTATTAGGGGAAAGTTTCGAAATCCGTTTTTTGGCAAAATATTATATAATTAGATCTTAAGAAAGGAATCTGATCGAATTTGAAATCGACGAATTTATTTGCTTATTAAAGTTCTGAAACAAAAATAGGGGCAGGTTTTTCTCCTCCTGAATGCTAAACACCCCGTAAAATAACAACAACCAATAGGTTTTTCCCCCACCTGCCAGGCGAGGGTCTCTAGATTGTAGATTTTAACAAAGGTGCAACTCCTCCTTCCTTCCTTCCTTCCTTCCTTCCGTCCTTCCGTCCTTCCGTCCTTCCGTCCTTCCGTCCTTCCGTCCTTCCCTCCTCCCTTCCCTTCCCTTCCCTTAACTTCACCAAAAAACATGGTGTAATCCACCACATGGCAACCAATCAGCAATGGCATTGGGATTCAATATGCTGGGATATACCATCCATTTCCACCACCATGGCAACAGCCCAGGCACCGAAAGCTTACGAAGTGAAGGAAGGTGCAGCCCAAGACGTCGACATCACCTGGGCAAACGACATCACCAAAGTTGATTTGTTCATCGCAGGGGGTCTTTATGAATGGAAAGGGACAACTCATTTGGCGGTGCCACTGGTTGAGCCACTGAGCGCAAACATACGAAAATCATCGGGGACATCCGACATGCTGTTGAAAATGAACAAAACTATGAAACAACCAACCATATACACTACCACAACCACCAGGAATGGAAGTAACAATTTGGGTCTCAAGAAACTTGAATGTGTGTCACCCGTACGGTCGGGACTTGTGTTAAGAAACCCGTATAAAACAAGAAACTAGACTCTCGGCTAGGTCTCGGAATAAACTACTCAGAGTCTGGGCATCCCAGAATAAAATATTCAGAGTCTCGTTTGGGGAAATATCCTAAATAACTCTTTTTTAGCGATCAATTTTACATTATGACTAAATTATCCTATATCTAGTTTTTCCCATCTACTATGAACTAACCATAAATCTCCATAAGTCACATAATCAACAGCAATATTTCTTGTTTTCAGTGTCTCAAAAGCTGGCCATATTTCTTATTCGAAATCCCCGTTAAGAATTTGTTCAGACTCTTGCTAAAATGAGCAGGTTTCTTGACATAAGTCTTAGCCGTAGTTGGAAAGCTGAAACAAATGGCAAGACGCACCTTTACAAACAGCTTGTCAGGCACGCAAGGGTGCTGCCTAGCTCCCTAGGATTTCCATACTCTGCATCTAATCTAGGCATATGACGTCAAGACTCCGCAAAAATGTAAACACATCTAAAATATGGATGTCAACAAACCAAATTATCTAAAATTACTTTCTTTGAGTACTCCCCACCAGCAACCACTATTCTGACATAGTTTCTGATATACCATCTGGAAGTATATGTGGCATATTTATATATTCTGACATTCTATCTGACAATATCTGACATTCTTTCTGGCATATACTTTGACATTCTATCTGACATTCTATCTGGCATTTGTATTCTGACATATTTTCTGGCATATATTCTGACATTCTTTCTGGCATTCTATCTGGCATCTATTCTCACATTCTATCTGGCATCTTTTCAGGCATTCATTCTGGCATATGTTCTGACATATCTGGCATATCTTCTGGCATTCTATCTGATATATCTTCGGAGATTCTTTGTGGTCGAGGTCCGGGCGGGACCGGCGGGGACCACTGCGATCAAGCGCTTGCAGCTGAGGTCCGGTGGAGGTGGAGGAGCACTTTAGTTAAAACCCATCTTAATGATGTTTGATCAGGGTTTTTGAGACCATCGGTAGAGTTCAATCGCGGGATACCTGTTTTCTGGTTTGCCCGAGCATGTTTTTGGCTACTTCCATGAGGTTTTCAGTCCGGCCCAGGGTCCCATAAAACCTTGGTCGTCAAGGCGCACTTCCAGGGAAAACAAATCCGTAGGGCATGGCGTGGCACGGACAACCAAGCGCGCAGCGACGCCAGCAAATTCCTGGGAGGCGATCGATCGAGGAAGACGCACACAGCAGTTCCATCAACAAGGGAAAACCTACAGGATAAATCTACAGGACAAATCTATGGTTTTACCATCAAATATAAGGGGGTTACTGTAAATCTTAGATGTCGATACCCTGCAAAAAAACTTATCCATTATCCATTCGATATTTTCCCAAATGATATTCCGCGCATGTGTCTTTATTTGCAAAAGGTTGGAGTCTCCAACTACCCTTCAGCACTTAAGGCCAGACCCTGCCACCATGGGCCCAGTTTCTGCGGGTATGGTATGGCAGCAGCAGCGAAACGGCTACACAAGCGATCCTCAGGCGCCACAAATTGGACGGAGCTGGGAGCATAGTGGTTGGTTGAGAATCATGGATTGTGGTCATCCACCATATAGTTAGTATAGTCCCCTTTAATCATCAACCAACTTGGGTTTTGGACACTGCTCATTTGTATACATTCATATATTATTTCATGAAAATCTCCGGTCTCAATGCATGGGTTGCCCAGCGGCCCGCCATGTTTGATTGCAGCGATTATTTTTTGAAGGGAATGATGCTGGCAACCAGCAAGCAAGCAACAAGAGAAGCTTTAGGACATGCTTTTCTGGTTAAGACGGAGCCGTGGGTAGCAGCTTGCAGGAGGGGTAGGAAGTCAAATCCGGCTGACCTCACTGGTTGAACCCTCCAAGAAAGAAAACATAGTGACTTATCCTCCGGCCAAGCATGGCAATAGAACATCTCTATACATGGAGGTATTTTAATGGCCAATCAACTATGAATCAATTGCCACGTTTGATTACCGGAGGATAAATTTAACAATCAATCCGTTATCATGTGGCTTGGAAAATCCGTTGTGATTGTAGGACATACAAATGCCACCATTCAACCATAGCTTCGAACCACTCCCTCCATTCACCACCAGATAGTTTGCAACCTGACAAATATCCCAGAACATATACCAATCAACAAATGAAAAAAACACATATATAAATTGTTCCATGATTCCGCCAGAAAATGGTAACAACACCGCCATCTTTGTTATCTAGCTATGACTAATCTAACCATAGCTCCTTCTCTTCACTGGGCAGTGTTTAAACCATTTTTCCAATATACTGGTTGAGAACGGATTTCACAGCTCATGGATTGTGACAATCCCTAATATATTAATCAAGGGTAGTATAATCATGTATACTGTATAATCCAATATCATCAACCATTGTTTATCACACATGTCCCATATCTCTGATAGTTAAAGCCTGAACTAAACATGTTCTTCTTGAGTCCGGTAAACAAAACACAATTCATCCACAAACCTTGGTTTTAGCCACTATACTTCCATATGTTTGATTGTTAAAACATGTTAAACCTCCCTAAAGGATGATTAACTCCCATAAAATAACTATAATCAACAACCAGCAAGGATGATTGAGTAGCCACTGCTAAAATGACTATCTCCCATTATATAAACCATTATATTTTACTCGTTTGATGGTGAAAAATTCGTCACTGATATCGCCGGTAGATCCCCTTGAAAGATGTCACCAGTCGAACGACAGCCCCGCTTCTTATCGCTATTTTTTATCCCCATTCATGTGGTAAACCTGCCATAAACCATGCCATCAACCCATAGAAGGGGGTCATTTTACATCATCTCAGTCATGATTGTGTCTACCCAATGGTAAATCTCAATTTGGGGATGGTAAAAATGGCATTGGCTTCACCGATCCAAAAATCATCTTTAAAGAAATCCTACAAAAACTATAATAACTATAGTCTAATACTAAATAACTATATATTATATAAATAATAATCATACGTAGTTAATAGTTAGTTACTATATTCTATCTCTATTCCATCGTATCACATGTTTTCCCACTATACTTCCACGATTTTGAGGATCATCCCGGATCCCCGGGCCATGGTGCCATATCCAGGTCGATACAAAGACATGGCAACTGCCGCCGCTGCGCTTCCCGTTCCGCCGCCAGAAACTCGTCCCCCGCGTCCACCTGGAAACACTCCTGGAAGCGGACCCCGGAAAAAAACATCTCAAGGAACGGACTCGCCGCTTTTTCCCCCCAAAAAAATGTGGAGGAAATTAGACCAACTATCCGGAGATTTGAATGGATTTCATAGATTTTTCTCCACCAAAACAAATAGAAAATGGATTGGAACTGATTTGACAAACTATGAGATTTCGCCATCCTTTGATTTTAACTGTCCGATGGAATTTTCAAAACAAGTTTTAAAACCACAGAGCAAAAGGGGGGGCACTAAACTATCCAAGAAGAGTTCATTGTTTGGGCAAAAAACAACTCAGTAAAATTTCTTCCTGGATTCAAAGTCGCTGTGGCTTTAACACCTGGAGAGAATTGTATACGTATATATATATATATCATAATCTTAATATATAATAATTCATAATTCATAATGTATATAATAAGCCAATATAAGCCATGTATAGACATATGAAGATAATTATGAAGATCATGAATATCATGAATATCATGAATATCATATATCATATATTATCAGTATCAGTATAAGTACACTAGTATAATAGTATAACATATTAGTAAACGTATATATAGTATTCAACATGGCGAGGTGTTGCAATCCCAGCAACCCGATATCCGCATCCAAGGCATGAAAAAGGCATCCAAGGCGCCATGACGCCATAGAGAAGCCAAATGCCCGACAGGGCGAAGGCCATTTCCTTTCGAAACGCCAAGGAGCCAGGCTGAAAATCGTTGCTTCATGAGCCACACAAATATTAAAAATCCTAGGGAACATATGAGGGGATAGAGATTGTTTTACCTAGAGTTTTTTTTTTACCAGCTTCAAAAATTCAGAAACGCAACTCATGAAGTATTGGGCTAGCAACTAATGAAATCATGGTAGTTGAAACAAAAATACTCCAGATCTCCAACCATATTCGTTGGTCGAAGGGTTTCCCTAACATCTGCGTTCAGAATCCCCAATAAGCAGCTTTTTTTAGCTGCTTATAACTACCTATCAACCATTCTGAAAATCGGTCACATGTTTGTGTTTCCCAAAACAAAACCATGGGTACAGTACATGAACCAGTAAATCAGGGAACAATTGGATGTATTTTCATCCTGGTCATCTAACCGCTGAAAATCTCATTCGTCACGATGTAGAAATAGAAATAACGTAACTGGTTGGTGGTTGACCTACCCCTCTGAAAAATATTAGTCAAATGGGATTGTTGTTCCCAATATATGGAAAAATATAAAACGTTCCAAACCACCAACCAGGTAAGTAATAGGGTATGAAAAAAAACATATACATAATTATACATATATGTATACACTTCCTTATTGATACATATATATATATACACGTACGTACGGGTAGGTAGCTAGGTATGCATGCATGTATGTATAAACAAAAAACTATAATATATATATATATATTATGGACCCCCAAGTTTGTTCATTGGGATTTACCACAGCCGCTTTTGCAAACACCGGTCGCCGGAGGCACCTGACAAATGCGCCGCCGCAGCGTGCGCCGTGGAAAGTCGTCCGGCAGGACTTGGAAGGAGCCCTGGTAACGAGTGAAGAATGGCACTTTAAAGTTCAATGGTACTAAAGTATGAATCGATAGAGTACTTTAAAGTACAATCTTGAATGACTTTTGATTTAAGTATTAATATAAGCAAGATGGTGATTTATGATAAGTTCCCAGTCAGTGGATTTCCCCCATTTTGACTAAAACAACTTAAACAAACCCAGGTAATCTGGTTGGTGGTGCAATAACCATCTTGAAAGATATGAAAGTCAATGGGAAGGATTATCCTATATATTATGGAAAATAAAAAATGTTCCAAACCACCAACCAGGTAATGTATGTTGCCAGCAAAAACATGGTGATTCAATGGGATATTTCTTCGGATTTAGCTATATAAGTTATGCTATAACTTGCTTTTTTCTTGACATTTTTTGGTATGGTCATTATCATATGGGGCATCCCATGCCATGGGATATCTATTGGGATTTCACACGATCAACCTGGATGAAAAGGGGAGTGATAATCATTTAACCATCAACAATGTAGTGGGATACAGTAAATAGAAACCATAATCCCATTACTTTATAGGGATTACCATTCTGATTCCCATTGTACTAATATAATCCCGGATCAATTCCCAGAAACAAATCCGCTTCATCATTATCTACCCCTCTGAAAATGATGGAGTTCGTCAGTTGGGATTTTCTGAAATTCCCAATATGATGGGAAAGTCATTCAAAATTCCATGGTTCCAAACCACCAACCAGTACTTAATATATCTTAATATGGTATTTCATAGAAATTTAATAGACTTTTCATTGGTTTTCCCATGGTTTTCCCCATGGTTTTCCCATATTTCGTGTGCATAATATGAAAATGGAATTGATCAACGACGTTCTGGGAGTAAACAGGGGAATCATTGGGCCGGTCATCCCATAGCACGGGAATCCGTGTTTTTGGGGCGTTTTTGGTCATCCCTATTTTCATGGATTGATGACAGCTACGACAGCTATGATCATCCAATCTGGGTATATATATACTATATATATACTATATATATATATATATATATTATATACACATACATATATGTATATATGTATGTATGATCTTCATCTAATCCAACTTTTGATGAGAGTGCAGAGAAGTGTTCAAGACCCAGGAGCACAGGGATATAATAGGGATATGCTGAAGATATAAACGAGGGATGTGTTGGGGAATATAACCACAATAATTTGGGCATATTCATTGGTTTTACCGAACATGTCAGTCATATGTGCCATGGTCAAGCTACATTGATTGGCGATGAAATCCCACCAAATATGGGCTTTTTGAAGGGATTTAATGGGATCGAATCACCCCACTATACTTGGCCAAGATCCCATGCAGTCCTCGAATCCTGGTACTGTATTTCGAGCAACGACCGTTTTGACCATGGCACACATTTCATGCGGCTGTCGCTAATATGAACTATACTAACTGAACTACTAAGATCCAACAACAAATAGGATTTTCCATTATAAACCAACCATAAGATCCTCCACTTCGCCGTTTCTTCCCGGCCTGGACAGTAGCGGTTTGCAGCTTGGCCATCAGCTGTTGACTGCTGTTCTGCGACGTCATCAGCACTGGAATGGGTGGATATCCTGGATGTCCAACCCGTCGGCGTTGGTGGATTGATGCTGGATTTCGACTGGCGAAGCTTGGTGGTTTATACCGTACCCTCTGGTTATGGAACATGGCCATAGAAATAGTTGATTTACCCATTAAAAAATGGTGATTTTCCATAGTTATGTATGTTTACCAGAGGGTAACTCCAATTTCACGTTTGGGTTTATGATACATATATCGAATGTAAACACATTTATAATAATTTATATCTGGGGTGACACCACTCAAAGAGACTGTGTGTTTCTGGTTCATAGTTCCTGTAGACATCATGTGTACTTTGGTTCATACTTCCTGTAAACATCATGTGTACTTCGGGTATACTTCATGTAGTATCAAATTATTTTCACTTTGTCTATATGTCTATGTGATATATTTGTTTTCTTTTTAAGCACGTCCTGCCTTGGGAATGAACCATAGTTGGTCTCAGATGAAATGTGTCCTTGACCCTAATAAACGAATGATGGTTATATCTTCTGGACAAAAACATCTGCATTTGCTGCTGTCGTTCCATCTGAATTTCACATCATTCCGACTGATCCATGATCACATACATTAGCAATCCCACACGAACAAAAAACATATGACCATATGAAACGTTGTTTCCTGGCGCTTCATCATTCCGTGATATTCCGTGTACCTAATTTTCCTATGGATCTATCTGGGTAAATAATAATATAATATTTAACTAACCTGAATCTTAAGGCCATAAAAGGGGATGATTCCCCTTATTAATAACCATGATTTCCAGGGCTCGGTCGCAGGGTTCGGTCGTGATGAAATTTACCCAGATCTATGGATCACCCGTTATAATTCTCCGTCCAAGACTCCCATGTTTCTGGCGCGGGTGGCAACCCGCAGATCGGTCAGCAAACTTTCGTTGCCCAAACGACCTGGCACGACGGCACGGTGCGGCACGGTGACACAAAAGACGCGACAGGGCAGGTGACATGGATTTCCAAACCAACAGCAACAACTTTTGCCCGCAGCCCATGTCAATCATGTCAATCATGTCAATCATGTCAATCATGTCAATCATGTCATACTCAAACTGCTGCTTTTCCTCGCAAAGCAGGGGAGATTTCCCCTCCTAGCTGCATAAGATTTGTCCCATAGGCTCCAGAGGTGCTTGATATGCCTTTGGAGGAAGTGGTGACAGGATCGTTTGAAAATCTTTGATATATATATATATACATGCGGTCCATGAAATCATTGGTAATCAAAGCTGGCCGAAATCCTGAGGGAAATCATCCTTTAAGAAAAAAAAGTGACCGAAACCGAGGATTTCAAGTGAAGAGTACGTAATTATTGTTGGTCAATGTCTATTCATGACCATATGTTACCATATCTTAGAAAAGTAAACATCCAATGTTCTTCTGCTTCCCACTTTCATCAACTCACAGTGGAGCCCCGGGTTAGAGTATAAAATTGGTTCATGTTCACCAATTCAACTATATACTTGTCTCCATAAATCTAGCCTAACATCGTCATGTCACTTCTTGTGAAAAGCAATTGGAAAGCAATCATAAATCCAAGATCAATCCCAACTCTTTTGTGTTTATTCACTCATCTGTTTTAGATCCATGTTAGGCCCAGGGTTCTCCAAATGGAAAGTTGTCATTGGTAACCATCGCTAGACCCCATTGATATGTAGGAATATACATAGGATAACCCAAAATGTAATAGACTTATCTTCGTCAAGGTGATTCACCACTTATAAGTATCAATTCAATGGGATGATCATGACTCATAGTCATAATCCCACTATTACTGTCAGAACTGTTGAACATGAAATAGTGAACCCAAAACAGCACATAGGGTCCCCTGCAGCTATAAGCAGAATTATAATAACCCCTCTAACTAGTTCAATATATCCACCATAGACCCAATCGTTAACCTAGTTATTTTTTCCTAAGGTAGTTAAGTAATTCTGGAGCACCCACATCCAATTAGTTATTACCAGAAAAACACCAAAAATTGTGGATCAAACATGGTCAAACCTCCATTTTGGTTGGTAGCTACCCCAGTTACCCAGGGTTTCCCCCCCACCCCCGGCGCACCTGCCGGCAGTTGCTGCCCGCTGAGCCCGGCACGTGCCGTGTGCGCCGCGCACAGCAAGGCCCGCGCCTCCTCCTTCGCCGCGGCAAAGGCCAGCTGCGCCAACGGCGCGAGGCCCGGGTCCTGTGGAATTGCAATTGCCACGAATAGATGTAAGTGTGGAATTACAGAAACTATACATAACTAATAGTGAACTATATTGGACCTATCAATTCTAGTGTGGAATTCAACTATAGATTTTTCTCCTGTGCTTGAACTTGATCTATTTGAAATATATATATATATATGTATGATTGTATATGTACATACATATTATGAATATATGGGTGCGTTGATGAGTAGTGCATATATCAATGACATGGAGATAGGTATAACTGGATGGTTGTGTTCCATTGATTGGGCATATCTGATGTTTGACAAATTGTCACCCAGTTAGAGTAATGAGCTAACCATTAACCCCACTACGCAATGGGTTGGCTGTGAACCCCGAAAGTGACCCAAAAGTTCTTACCCTCTGGTTATGACTAACAGTTCGCCATGATATAGATGGTCCATTTATAGATGGTTTACCTATTAATAGCATGTGATTTTCCTTGGCTATGCTAAATAACGAGAGGGTACGAGTCCGAGGGGTAACTTGCCCCAAAATCTATGAACTTACCCCACCGCATGGCACACCGCTTACCCCACGACCCCAAGAACTTACGCCATGTGCAAATCACCATGGCACACCGGCCCTC
>Ga0126342_10022645_pt1 | contig 10349 bp, 10 predicted proteins | sample Cyp1metagenome_FD_92528 | JGI IMG/M metagenome (GOLD analysis project Ga0126342, IMG submission 92528) | Coral microbial communities from Lord Howe Island, Old Settlement Bay, Australia - Cyphastrea 1 metagenome | ecosystem: Host-associated > Invertebrates > Cnidaria > Coral ...
TCCTTTCTTCCTTCCTTCCTTTCTGTCTTCCTTCCTTCCTTCTTTCCTTCCTGTCTTTCTTCTTTTCTTCCTTTCTTTCCTTGCTTCCTTCCTTCCTTCCTTTCTTCCTTTCTTCCTTCCTTTATTTTTTTTTGATGCATTTTTATTTTTTTTTGATGCATTTTTATTTTTTTTTGATGCATTTTTATTTTTATTTTTGATGCCTACGCCTGTGATCCCCCGGTCACAGTGTGCCAAGAGTGACAAAATTCGAGACGCGTGCTATGGATATGTTCGCAAAAAAGGTGAGCCTTTTTTAGATTGCAATTCTATTCTGTCTATTTTGAAAGGTCAACTGGTCAACTCACAAAAGAGCAAAATCTGACAGAATCCATTTATCCAGCACGCCGAAACTGGCTGAAGGACTTTTTTTGCCCGGCCCAGCTTCAAACAAAAGCCCCTTTTCTCAGCCTCAAACTGACCTCGTGCGGCAAACTGCGGCAAGGTCATCGTTGTCTTCATTCCTTAGGAACCGGTCGTTCTGAATATTCATGTCGGTTCATGTCGTTCGGAATTCGACTAGGCTTTGTCCAAAAATTAGGGTACCCCGAAAAATCCGAATCAACGGGTCAATTTCTGGACATAGCCATATACATTTCAACTTTAACCCAAGCTACTTGGATGTGCACCCGACGTACTTAGTGGTCAATGACCCAAATAATCCCATATATATATAGCCTGCATGTATATATATATAAATAATCTATAAATCCCACATATAGAACTCATCAATCGAACTGGGGAGATTCCACATATAGCTCGCTTATTTCATAGTATGAAACTTGGGAGATTGAACAGTGGCGCTGTGGGCTGATTTTTGGTCCTTGCATGCTCTGGAAACAAGATTGTCAAGATGTTTTTTCCGTTCACCTGGTTTGATAATATATATATATATATCATATATCAGATATATCAGATATTAGAGGGCCGGTATGGTCTAGTGGATAAGACGCATCCCTCATGCGTCAGACGCGGGTTCAATACCCGGGTGCAACACTAGGCGGACAGGCGGGCCACTACTCCACCCCTGCAGTTAAGGGGGTGAGCTAGGGTGTGGTCCGTAAAACACTCTCTCTCTCTCTCAGATATCATCATATCCCAATCATATTCCCGTTCACCTGTTTTGTGCATGTGGTTGGGCTTCCAATTCCACAGCAAGATCCTTCGGTCTTGGGAGCTTCGGAGCAAGTTTGCGCCTATATCCCCCATGCGCTTTGGGCAGATCACCTTCGACCATAAACCATATACCCTGTTTTGACCCTAGCACTACATATACATACATATGTATATTGTATATATGAATATATGAAAATATGTATATATGTAAATATGTATATATGTATATATGTATACATGTATATATGTATACATGTATATATGTATATATGTATATATGTCTGTATGTATATATGTATATATGTATATATGTATATATGTATATATGTAAATATGTATGTATGTATAAAAGTATGTATGTCTATATGTACGTATGTATATATGTATGGATGTATATATGTATATATGTATATATATATGTATATATGTATATATGTATATATGTATGTATGCATATATGTATGTATGTATATGAAAACAGGGTTACTCTTGTACCAAAGAGTATGTATGTATGTATGTATGTATATATGTAAATATGTCAATATGTATGTATGTATAAAAGTATGTATGTCTATATGTATGTATGTATATATGTATGGATGTATAAATGTATATATGTATATATGTATATATGTATGTAATGTAACGTAATGTAAAGTAATGTAATGTAATGTAATGTAATTAATGTATGTAATGTATGTATGCATGTATGCATGTATGCATGTATGCATGTATGGATGTATGGATGTATGTAATGTAATGTAATGTACTGTAATGTAATATAATGTAATGTAATGTACGTAATGTAATGTATGTAATGTATGTAATGTATGCATGTACGCATGTATGACTGTATGAATGTATGCATGTATGGATGTATGCATGTAAGGATGTATGCATGTTTTCATGTAAGGATGCATGTATGCATGAATGCATGAATGCATGTATGCATGAATGCATGTATGCATGTATGCATGTATGGATGCATGCATGAATGCATGTATGGATGTATGCATGTATGGATGTATGGATGTATGCATGTATGGATGTATGGATGCATGTATGCATGTATGGATGTATGGATGTATGCATGTATGCATGTATGGTGTATGTACGCATGTATGCATGTATGGATGGATGGATGCATGTATGCATGTATGCATGTTTGGATGTATGTTAGCATGTAGGCATGTACAAATGTAGGCATGTATGCATGTATGGATGTAAGTTGCTACTGTGTCGTCTCTTTGTACTGGCTAGTTGATAGGGATTCCCCTAATGAATTGTGATCTTCCCCATATTTCCTCATTATAGGGTCAGTATGCTCCCCGAACAAAAAGATACCACCATGGGTTTTAACATTATAACCCAATATCTCCCAATCATATCCCCCTAAATTACTATAAATCTCTCTAAATCCCAATCAAATCCCCACAAATCTCCATCTATCCATATAAATCCCTATAAATCATTGAATAGATCCCCGTAAATTTCTATAAATCCCTATAAATCCCTAATAGCCAGCATTGAATCCCTGAAAAAATGCCTTTCCCTAAAATCGGGGCTCTCAGACTCCATCAGCTCCTGGAAAAATGCACTTTGGAGCAGTTCCATGGAGGCGGGTCTCGCCGATTTCCTCAGAATTTTCCCCCGGTCTTCTATGGTGATCTATGAGGCAAATTGTCTAACATATATAACTATAGTAAAAATATATATATGTATATATGTATATATGTATATATGTATTTATAGTTATATATATATAGTTATATATATAGTTATATATAACTATATATGTATATATACAATGATTATATATAAATATATAGGATTATATGGCACTACTGGGGGTATTGATTGAGTGATTAGAAACAAGATGAAAAATAATGGGGATATGCGAGGTTTTCCATCTGTTTGAGGGTGCAAAGAACGGTGGAGAATGGGGAATGGGGTATTGTAAGATGGATTTATTTGCCATATATTGAACTACTTAGATGAGGCATCACAAGGCAACTTGGAGGATAGGCTTGCTATCCCAACATGGGCCCCGCCAATCTAGGGGCTAAACAGGGATTTCAACCACCGGGGCGATGTCACTTCAGCCGGAACATCCACCACAAATTTGGTAAGTGATTCCCATGAGAATCCCCATTAGGTAGTGTAGCCGCTAGTCATCGACCATCGGTTTTTTTTGGCCGCGAAGCTGCTGAGAATTGTATCCTACTTGTACTGGCTAGTGATTTCCAACCGGCAACCACTGGGAAAAAAAATTGACCACTGAAAATAAAATAAGGTTCGCCCTTACTCTGCACAGACTGGAAAAACGCAAGACATTGGGAAAAAACTTAAGAATCTGTACTTTGAGCATTATTTGCTGACATCTCTTCTTTCCACAATATTTGCACAATTTCGGAACTGAAATATGCAATTTGCATAGGATTTAAAGCATTTTGGCCTTGAATCTCTTGTTTGCACCGTACTGGCAGCATCTTCATCTGTACTATGCAGGGGATTATTTGCAGCATATCATGGTATTTGCCACATATGGTCTTGAGTAAGTTTTGAAATCTATTTCAGGTTGGTTTGAGGTGTATTTGGGGGTTATTTCTGGTTGATTTTAGGGCTTCTGTATGGTTAGTTTGGGCGTGTGTTTTTTCAATTGTTTTACGGTTTAGGTTTGGTTGCTTTAGGCTTTCTTTAGGGTTACTTTTGAGGTTTATTTTGGCTTGTGTTATAAAGTGTTGATTTGGGTTTGGTTTGGTGTTTGTTTGGTGGTGCTAGTTTGGTGCTTCTTTAGGGTTGTTTTAGGGTCTATTCAGTTTTTATTTAGTGTTGTTTAGGGGTAGTTTTTAAGTCTATTTCGGTTTTTGTCACATAATATACTGTATGGCTTCATTTAGTGCTGGTTTGGGGGTTAATTTCAGGACTTATTTAGGGTTGGCTTAGGATTTATTTGGATTGCATTATCTAAGATTTAGTTTGGGTTGATTTATTGTTGTTTTGGTGCTTCTTTCGGTTTATGCTTGTGTTATATAGTCCCGATTTATGGTTGGTGTGGTGCTTATTTGATTTTGTTTTAATATGTTTTAAGGTTTATTTAGTTTTGTTTTTTAGGTGTAATTTCAAGGCTCAGTTGGAGTTGTTTGGGTGTTTTTTTTGATGCTTCTTCAAGTTCTTTTTAGGAATGTTTCTGCCCAGCTGACTCTGTGCCTTTTCGTGTCACTGTGAGCGACTCTGCGCTGATTGCGTGCCTAGCTGGTCGCTATGGTAGGGGAGTTGAGCATGCGTCGATGCCAGGAGAACCTTAAATCATTTTCTAGTAAATTTATGTTGTTTTTCCAGGAATCTTAATTTTTCTAGTATCATCCCCAAGTCAACCACCCTGAAAAGTATCAATTGCAGGGTGGACTCCCAGGTTACAAGTTGGTCCAAAAAAACCATTATGTACCGAGAGAGAGAGAGAGAGAGATATAGATATAGATAGATATATATATATATAGAAAAAATATATAGATATAGATAGAGAGAGATATATATATATATATCTACCATAGATGATAGAGAACATACTTATAAAGCCACTTCGCCAGTGGGCCCGGCCCACCTTGTACTACAAGGTTCTCTATGGCTAAACAGCGCCTGAGAATTGCCTTGAAGGACTCATCGATTGGATGCCACTCGGGCTGGGAGAACTGCACCGGTTTCAATACGGCTGCGCAAAAAGCGCTTAGGTCCTGCGGTCTTGGAGGTTGTCGCAGGTTGCAACAATTTCTAAGCCAATTTTGGGTGGTGAAATCATCATTTTCAATTCTTGAATCACCAGTTGATTCCATGATTTACCACACATGAATGGATGATTTTCCAGTAAATGGTCAATGTTTCCTTGTTGGCTCATCCCACGAATCCTGGTAAAACCCTGGTTATAAGTGGGATAAGTGAGGTTAATCCACTTATAACTAGGGTTATAACCTGCTTGGTAAGTGGGGTGAGCCACCAAGTACTCCATCTTGTGATGGTCGACTCATCATTGTCGTCCTTTTTCATGGCCAATCTTGGATACCCTGCAAAAAAATAAATTCTTAGCTGGTGAACGTAGATAATCCCATTGGTACCGAAAGACTAAAGTACTAGAGGATTAGTTTCTACCCATCCAAGACTGACCTAGTTTTTTTTTCGTTGCTTGACGATCTGCCGTCCTGAAAATCCCCGAGTCTCCGGGGCAGCTTGCCCACCGCCATAAAGTGCAGCGACAGGCCCAAACTCCAAATATCGGCCTTCCTGATGCGGCCGGCCCAAAGGTATGGCCATATTAATACATTAATACATTAATACATTAATATACATATATATATATATATATATATGTATATGTATATGTATATGTATATGTATACAAATATGTATATATATATATATAATTATTTATCTTGATGTATTACAATATTTCACTAATCTGAATTGCGATTCAGCCTAGTCTTACGTCAACGAGATGCGTCCTCGACTTCGTGGTAGTCAGGTCCTACCACCCCCACGTGGGGAAGGTAGAGGTTCAGAAGAATTAAGGCAATTTTGGGATGATTCCCCTTATTAAGCATCATTCCAGTCACGTCGCAGTGAGGTCGTTATAATTTAGCCATATATATATACATATGTGTGGACATAATATCTATATCCATATTACACGGAACATGATGCCTAACCAAGAGGTGGCTGTCGCCCAAAAAGTTCATATACCTACAAAAACTCTTGGGTTCATGGTGATGACAACTGTAGTCAGATGGGTGATAAGCCAAGCAAAAGAACGTTCTTTTGGCAGTACTTTGCAGGGGATCTAAAGGCACAGGACGGGGCCCCCGTTCGAGCTCGCGTTCAGTTGAGACATGGGTGTGGCTGAATTCTATGGTTTATGGTAGATATAACGAACTAGTTTTCATGGGGTTTATAAACCGACAAACATCACTGGGGGGGGCACTATCCTGTACACATTTTGCCAACGAACGAATCTCAAGCTGGTACGCCCGAAGCTTGGAGGTGAATAGCAGATTTATCCGAAAACCTGCTAAGGGAACATCGATTTTTCATGGGATTTATATCTGTTCATGGATTTTAATGGTATATAACCAAGCATCAATGGGTATTTGTTGGGGTTATACTGGGGATATTATGCTTCTTCAAACGTGGCTTGCTGGAAAATCCTCCGTATTTCTAAATGATTTTCCCAGCTAGTCTCCACTTAGTTTGGGTTTCCCATTTCCACGTTTGGCTACCGGAGGGTATCTCAGATATTCACAGGCCATTTTGATCATTTTTTTGTGCCACGACACTTGGAACTGGTCTATCCCAATCTGTTGCAATTGCTGCTCTGGGCCTTCAAAAGCCCACCATCTATCACCCTCTACCAATCTGATCATCATAGGAGGGTTTCTTTGTGGGGACATGAATGCAAAGCTGCATCCAGTATCCAACAAACATCAACAAAAGACATGGACATGCGGCTGAAAGGCATCAATCGCTTGAAAACAAGGAGAGTACTGCTACTTAGATTTGCTGAAGGGGTTCCCAAAAGATATTAACAGTGGATGTACCACTTAGAGAAACATCAAACTGGCTATGGCGACTCTCGTGAATTGGACAGTTGAAATTCTGGCGTGCCATTTCTGGGCACATTGTCACAGCGGGTTCATTAAACATCAACTTAAACACAGAAGGGCCACACATTTCGGTTCCTTTGTGCCATGAAATCTTGGTGCGATCCAGGAATCGCCCCCAAGAAATAGAACATCTTCCCGAAACAGATTCGTGGTAGATTTCTAGCCCAGGATGGTGATTTCTCAGCATTGTTTCCATTAGGGATTTGACCCCAACCAGCAGCAACGAGTTGAGACGTTGAGAAGGTTGACCGTCCAAGTGTCTCAGAAGGCGACTCATCTTGGAGCACCTCCGGTGCCGAGTAATCCCTGGTGCCAGTCATTGTCAAGGCCCATCCATCCATCAGCTGGTAGGCCGTGTTAAAGTCGGCCAGCCAAAGGCTCGTCAAACCTCAAAAAAAACTCTGGGCTTCTCCCATCCAATGCCAGAAACTTACCATCCCCAAGTTGGTAGCTTCATGGCAGCCAGGGTTTCCCACATTATCCTTTTTTGATATTGATTAACCATCATGAACCATTATGATTAACGATTAATTAGCACGCTGAAGTTGTGGAACACCATGGATATAATGGAGATATGCTGGCGATTAACTGTGATTCCTGAGGGGAATATATTACATCTATAATTAACAATAATATGGGTATATTTGTAGGTTTCCCTGACATGTCATTCCATTTTACTGGTTGGTTGAGAACGGGATTCCCAGTTCATGGATTGTCATAATCATACATTGGATAGCACAAAGCCACATCATCATCAACACAATTTTCACCAGGGATATAACCTACTTGGGATTTGTGGGATGAGCCACCATAAGATTTCATGTCCCAATGGCCGCTATCCGCTGATTTGAGGATGGTGAATGGTGTCTTTTCGCCCACTATGGTAAGCCTTTGGTGTGCATGTCACAACTCAACCAGTCATGAATGCTCATTTCCCCCCAAACATACGATGGAAGAAATCCTGCAGTGGAAACGTGGTTTTTAGGGTTTCAACATCTTTCAACTGCACAGGATTCCACATGAGAAGATCGGTATCCCATCAGCTGCACCATCGGAAAACTGGTCCACAGGAGGCTCATCCCACGCAAAAGAAATGCTGGCTGCAGCAAGCTAGGGTGGTACACATCACCAAGAAGCTATCTGACACTAAGACGTTCTCGGGTTTGATGTCCCTATGAACGATGCGGCGCTTGTGGAGATAGCCAACCTCAATTTTCAACGATCGAAAAGCTGGCTTCATCGAAAAGATGAAACAACTTTCCATCGCCTACGACGTAAACATGGAGATACATGGTGTGCACATGGTCACAGCAAAAACACGTCGGACACCCATGGTCCGTCCCAGGGACCGCGTCGCAAAGCATCTTGCTCAACGGCTTCAGTGTGGCTGATGGGAAACCACCTCAGGCAACAAAAGCCCACCGCTTTGCACCCAGATGGATACCCTAAATGGTGTCCTCAAACGTCACTGGAACCCCCCTATAAATGAGGCTTCAATGGGAAAATCATGGAACTAAATGGTGGATACTTACTTAGTTATGGTGAGCAAAGCTCTTAACTGAGATGCTGAGATGCACATCTAAGTAGAATGGCACCCAAGGAAGTCTGGGGCAAGTCCAGACATGTCCCTTTCCAAGGCTTCCCAGTTGTGCAGCTGGTGATTGTCACCAGAACAAATCCGAGCCAGTGGCAAAAGATCGTTCCACTTGGATATAGCATTTATCAACTGGTTGGTGGTTTTAACCATCTTGAAAAATATTTGTCAATGGGGTTGGGATTATCCCATATATTATTGAACCACCAACCAGTCAATGATTTCAAACCAATCTTGCATCTTCCATGGTTAGCCCACTTTTCATCAACCTTATCTGGCCCATCATGGCCCATCGTCGATGCACCTGGAAAAGACTGCTTCACCATGCTCTGACCATGCTCTGAAGTGTCATATCGCAGCAATACTCGAAGACCAGTGCTGCTTCGTTCTGCTGCTCCAGAAAATCTATGGCTGTGATGATGTTTGGATGGGATAAGCGCCGCAGCACCTCAAACTCTTGTCGGCAACATCTGGCAACCTCCTGGCGCGAAGTCTGCGATGATGCATCCTATCTTTGCCAAGGGAAAATCTTGACCCATCAACATCATCAATCATCATCAAACATCATCAACCATCATCAACCATCATCAACCATCATCAACCATCATCAACCATCATCAATCATCATCAAACATCATCAACCATCATCAACCATCAAAAAATCATCTAAAAATCATCAAACAATCATCTGTCTGGGTAAAACCTTTAAGAACTTACCAGCCTGAGTAAGCCAATGACTTCGGGCTTGTAGTTGCCCTGTCAATTTCCATCATTTCCATCATTTCCAGTGATGTGGTGGTGAGGTTGCAACATCATTTATCCAGAAAGATCTTAGAAATCTCCAAAAATCCTCAATTTCATTGGTGAAAGTCTATAGATGATGGCCATTTCCCCAAATCCCTCCAACAATTCCCAGCAAATCCAGCACGCCCGCAGCCATCCACCTTATCGATGACGCTTCTCAGCTTTACCACCACCTTCCGGCCATCGGCCCGTCGCCGCGCCTGGTGCATTTCCCCAGAGATGTCCCAGATTTTGCTGGTGAACGTAGATCATCCCATAACAAAAGACTAGTTAGTTAGGATTAGTCACTACCCAGTCGATTGACCTAGAATTTTTGCCTCCGTTTTCCAGACATTTCCCACATATTTTCCAACTCGCCATCCACATCGAAGCACACGGCCACCATCGCTCGCCTTGTAGACCATCCCAACCGAGCCACGACCCAGCAACTTTTCCAAATCGTAAGCATCGCGTATTTCATCGATGCTGGGAACACCTTAGGATGTTGGGAAAATGTCTAGGACATTTCGGAACTGCGTTGGTTATGACTTATGTTACACTATGTTTCTTACTGTCTTTTTAACAACAAATATAGTGATCTTCTGAACTTCAACTTCGTGATTTTTTTATGGGGAAAAACCGTTTGATGTTGACTTTAGAGTTCTGGTTTCCCTTTTCTTACCAATTTTAAGTATGAAGTTTCTATTTCATCGCATGGTTTCGAGCAGTCTCTAGGTGCAGGCGACCGGGTGAGCTGAGCGCAAGGATTTTCTAACCCTGGGTCGGGGGCTTCCCTTTACCGGGAAAACAACGGGATATGTAATCCATCCACAATCCCTCAGAAAACATGATTTAGTGGGGGATGTCATCACACACACACACATATATATATGATTGTATATACATGCATGCATGCATGCATGCATACATGCATGCATGCATGCATGCAGCATACATACATACATACATTCATTACATTACATTACATTACATTACATACATTACATACATACATTACATACATACATACGTACGTACGTACGTACGTACATACATACATACATACATACATTACATACATTACATACATTACATACATTACATACATTACATACATTACATACATTACATACATTACATACATTACATACATTACATACATTACA
>Ga0126342_10022646_pt1 | contig 10348 bp, 6 predicted proteins | sample Cyp1metagenome_FD_92528 | JGI IMG/M metagenome (GOLD analysis project Ga0126342, IMG submission 92528) | Coral microbial communities from Lord Howe Island, Old Settlement Bay, Australia - Cyphastrea 1 metagenome | ecosystem: Host-associated > Invertebrates > Cnidaria > Coral ...
CCGCAGGTACGTTTACACGGGTCCCGGGGAGGTGTCTTCGTTGGTCACCGACCCCCCCGGGACCCCGGTGACCCCCTGCAAGATAAGAAGTTTTACATCTATTCAGATGGTACACACACACACGTTAATATATATATATAATATATAAATATACGCATATATATATACACATATAACATATGTTATATATGTACATAATATATATATATAAAGATACATACACATAATATTATACATATATATATATGTATGTATGTATGTATCTATATATATATATATATTTACACATCCATCCATCCATCCGTCCGTCCGTCCGTCCATCCATCCATCCATCTATATGTGGTGTGTCTGCGCGATTGTCCGTTTGTGTATTTGTTGTGTAGTTAATTATGATTCATGATCATCATCCCTGTTGGGGTGGAAATCTTGAAGTCATCCAATAGTAGATGATGTGAGACTTCCAAAAGAACAAAGCCGAAATCCTGCTGGGGGATAGGATAGGATGTAGATAAAGCCTCCCTTCTGTGACAGAAGGAGGCCACAGTCAGGTTTTGAAAGTGCGAACCTATCATGGATTTTGTAGTGATTTTGTGCTATAGCTGCTACGAGTAAGGACAGGCTTCAAATGCATCCCACTCTGAGTAGGCGACCCCCAGTCTTCAAGCTGGATATTGCATCTAGCGCATGTGCGAGGCCTCCGTCTTCATCTGCGACTTCCTTCATCCCAAAATTCCCAGTGACCGTCCCATTGTGCGTCTTTGTACACTGCACCGTCAAATCTGACTATACACATAAAATTACATAAGAATGCATGAAACACCGAGGAATGACTGCAGAGTGCTTGACGATCTGTTGCGTACACACAAGACTGGAAGACATGAACGTCAACTGATGTCAACATGTTCAAACAGGGTATGATCTTGGAATGCCACAGCCATGACAGCCATGGATTCCCAAATCACAAAATCACCTCGTCACACTCATCGAGGTGTTGCACAAAACGTGCAAGCCTTAGGATCCAAGTGATCCAAAGAAGGTCTTAGTGGCAGGTGTCAAGCCTGGAACGTTCTGCGAGATTATGGATTCCATAATTCCACATTTGACATTGGAAACCATAATGCGAATACCGTTGCAAAATGTCCAACGGCTTTGTACACCATCGCGTTCTCTTCACAAGTCTGGTCGCACAACTGCTGCCAAGCTTCTGCAAGAGACACGTTGACCTCAAACCACCACAAAGCAAGCCCAACAGCCAAATCAACCCTCGAAACATCTCGAAAGCTTGAGTTCCTGTGAGGCAGCACTTTCTGCACTGGCGGCCGCACGCATTGGCCAAGGTCTTCTGAGACTTTGCGAGGCCTGCGATGCTGATGGCCATCAAACCGCAGGATGTTCAAACCACCCAGCAGTTGGCAGTGCTGATGGAAAAGAATCCCTCAGCAAATCCAGATCTACATCGTTACATACCATTAATTACAATTAATTACCCTTACATTCTTCCAACATGGCTTTCGAATTTCTCAGTGGCCCCGTTGGGTATGCCACGCGGATGTTTATTGCATAGTTTTGGATATTTTTGGGATTGTTCAAACCGCCATCTATACGGGTCAGGATGGTCAGGGAGAGTCTTAGACCTTGTCTTCACATCGATGACCTGGCTTTGGCATGCTTTGGCTATAGCGATTTATAGGATCCCATTGGATCCCATGCTTTGGCCCATTTCCGCCTTCAGGACCCTCATCGGACGAGCTGCACCTTGGAAGCGACTCGAAGCAACTGTCGATGCCCCATGATGCCGCAGCTGGTATCAACTTTTCACTTTCATCAATTTTATCACCTCTTTTAGGAAGTGAAGGGGGTCCGATTTTGGTTTCCAGGCTACTCCAGCCTGTTCGGGGCACCAATTACAGCTCTGTTTGGGGTATCGTCAAACTGGAAAGTTTCACATGACAAGCTCAGGTACGATCGCCATGTCTCCGAGGGTGTGGGAAGCATCCAGGATTCGTGGCGCAGCGGCCGATCAGATCAACCCTGTGGAAACAAACATGGAGCAAGGAGTGTGACAGTGTGGGCTATGGTAAGAAGCACCTTGCACAGGCTACTCCAACATGCTTAGCTGTTTGAATCCTGGCCGGCTTCTTCTTGTCGTAAGATGATAGTTCCAGTATGTAGGCATCATCAACAACTTGCAGGAATCATTAGTAATGATTTGGATAGCTTTAGGCATCCATAGTGACAAGCAAAAGCTGTGAGCCACAGTGGGCAAAGGATGTTGAGGAGCAGCTTCAGTACGAACGTACAAGTAGGACTATCTTGGCACCTTCAAACACGTCCTGGGAGTCACAGGAGACGCATCCATAAATTTGCTCTCTTCCCCCGCCATCCCCACACCCTTGGACAAACAGAATAGCTGCACAATAGTTCAAGAATGTATCATACCAGGCATACCACTCTCAACAGCCCTCCAAGACTGATGGGAATGAAACACCTCCGACCCTGCCTGACGGTGGTGCGGTGGTATCACGGCTAGCATGAACCTGGAAAAGGCCAAAGGGGCCAAAGGGGCCACAGTGGGTCTGGGACCAAGGAATGAACAAACATCCATGGGGAGACACTTGGCGCATGCCGCTTGTGATGATGATTGATGACTCCTTGGCATAGTCCACCTAAATCCCTAATCATATGCGCCCACTGCTCGCCTCTGTTCCGCTCAAGGCACAATGCGAACACTCTCCGTCCAATAAGGAGCCTCAGGTTTAGATTCTGATTCATTGAAAGACAACCAGGTCCTAGGTCTCTGTCCAGTTCACTTCCTAAATTTCATTCCGCCTCACCTTGGAAGATTGCCAAATAATCCTGTAACACATGGCTTTCGAGGGCATGCGAATGCAATGCTGTCTGTGAGAACCAAGCTTTTTGGCACCCCTTGGGCACAGGCTCTGTGAGAGAGTATCAGGGAATGACATGGGCGCCAAGGCTGGCAGCCAAAGCCAGCCTGTATCGATTCTGCTTCTGCGTTGATGTATCCAAAGCTGTTTGGCATGATGCCCTTTTGTGCCCACATTTATGAAGAACATGAAGCAATTTCAAACATTCAAGAAACGATAAGAAAGGTATATCGGTATATTCTTTAAATGGCAGGAATTTGGATGAATACTGAAGGGTTGTGGTCTCAACTGCAGATTGAAACTTGGCCTAAATCCAGTACTTCTATCCTGGGAGAAGTAGAAAATCATGAAAACAAACATGTGAGCAATTTAGCAATCTCAAGATAAACTTGACATTCAAAGAGTCAAGCCGGACCCGGACCCAGGCCTTTCAGGGCGGCATTGGGGCCTCTCTTTGTAGGCAATCCCGCTGCCCACTACCCGTCTAGGCCAAAGCCCGCGGACGCGCTATTTGTCTGAAGACAGGAATGTGAGAACACAAAAATGTTCGAGACAAAGGCAGAGGCAGAGACAAAGAGATAGAGAGAGAGAGAGAGGTGAGACTGAGATCTCAGCGCTTCCACCTACTACGGGGAAAGCGCGCTTCTGTACCCAACATAGCTGAATAATTCCATCTCAAGGCCTAAGCTTCAGACTGTGCGCCATGAAACCTTTTCACTCTTGCTAATCTTCTCCACTGCTGGCCCTGCCATTTTAGCAGTTGCCACCTGACTGGGCCTCTTAAGGATCCATCAGGTATTGTTAGTTGTCACCAACTGGGCAAGGACAGAGCAATGCAGCTAAGTCCATCTGTCCGAAAAACAACTGCGAAACAAACGCCCATCTCCCTGCATATGCTATTTGAACTCCATTTCGCTTGCCCAGTTGCCTAAAGGACTTCAGCAAGCACTGGAAGCTTGCCACACTTCACACCTTCAGCTGTACAAAGCACGTGGTGCCTACGCCTTCTGCAGGTTGGACCAAAATCCAATGCAGAATTGATCTGCCAAGGCCTAGAAAACAAGCTGATGGGCTGATGGCGATCCCATGTGGTCCCCCCATGGCACCAATAATGTTGCTGACTTTTGAAAGAAGATTTGACCCTTAGTGAAGTGCCCACTACCAAGTCTCTTCAGGAATAGAAAGGGCTGAAACGGGGCACCTGCCGCGAGGCGAAGGAGCTGTTATGCCCCTCGTAGGAGACCTGGGCACTGCGGCGTTGAAGATGGCATGGAAATCACAAAACATGACTGGTATTTGTTACTAGTAGAAGGATTTTGCGTGGAGACATCAGTTGTTGGCATTCACTTGATCCTCAAAACATATCAAAACATGGCCCCTTAGCTATATTTAATGCATGAATCTTAAAGTTTAAATGCAGTTTTTCCTGTGATCCATCTGAGCAAAATCAGAGATCCATTCTGCAAGTGCGATTCTGCCAGTGCGAAGGTCCCCATTGTTTTTGTTGAAGCTGCTTGCCCTGGGCACCCAAACTGTCAGCAGGGCATTGGTGCGAGGTACTCCTTTGTCACCCCAGGAGGCTGGAACACACACCTGCAGCTGCAGCTGTTAAGTGCAAGATGCTTCCATACTCTTGCACTCCGTTTGAAAGGTCTGAGATGGATTCAGTGTAACGGCAGTGACGCCCCTGGCTTTTCTAGTGGACCAGCTCCGGGCTTACCTTTGTACATACATTATGTCTACCCCGGTCTACACCCCTGTATGCGTGCACTCGACCTTGGCCCAACGTTCATGTGACACATGTGCATATATATATATACACAGTATATTGATATACAATTTTATACAGTACATGTTCATAATAATTATCTGTAAAAAGTGTGGGACTGCCATCCCGCAGAAACACCATCCCTGGGGGACCTGAGTGCCATCAAGCCAGCAAAGCACGCGACCTGATCTCCAGGTTCGCTTTAAGGAATTATTTGGGATCAGGAGAATGAGCGAGTAAATATAGTTTGACAATGTTTGACATGGGTCGGTTTGATTTCTAGTGGAAAGAGTGTGTTACTTTCTTTTTCAGTCAGGGGATGGCAAGGGCATACGAGTTGGTCCTGCAGAGGTTTTTGAGATCCTTGGCATTCTACCTCCATAGCCTTCAGCATCTTTCAGCTCTCATGGGTGAGGCGCAATCAAACTCAGTTTAAGCTCAAAGATTCGCACCCCAAAACTGGATGGTTAACGAGAATTGCCATGATCTCCAAGATCTGCAGCTCAACAAAGCCCGGCCTAGGCCTAGCCTAGCTCCAACCACTGAGAAGCCAACTGCCCGTTTCCAGTGTCGCCAGCTGGACCAAAAAGTCCACCACACGGTGCTGCTCGAAGATGTCCAGATTCACAGGCCTGATGATGCCAGGATCTCTGAAATGGTGATCCCATGTTGTATACTCTTCTATTTTTGAAATTATTTGACTAGGGGGTGGCTACACCCACGAATCACGGATCCTAGGTTCAAAAAAAAACATGCCACAAAAATCCCGCAACGCATCACTTGGTTGCTGCTGGGACGAAAGGTGCAGCATCAGGACTAGACATTCGCAAAACCTCCGGCTTGTAGGGGTTCAACAAATGCAGAACTCCCAACCTCAGATTGATGATGGATCAGCATTTGGAATCTCTTTAAGGGCCGGGTTTTTGAGAAACTCTTTGAAGGAAGCATACCAGTGTGGCCATGAAATCATCAGCTTGGAACTGAGCGAGAGTATATACACGACATATATAGCCGCTGCAGCCTTCAACCATGAAGAGTTTAATGTGTTTCCCTGGGATATCTTCTTAGTGATCTTGGTGGGACTCAAATGCCTCCTGTCTCAACCACCTTGGGTCCAGTCCGGCGATATAGGACCAAAACATCCTGCTCCTGAGGCAAAGGGTGCGCGTCTTTAATATCCGTCCAACTTTGCAGATCTAGAAAAACACTGTGCCAGCCCTACAGACCCTACATTATTTTGACCGAAGATTGGCCTTGAAGACAATCAGGAAGTTGAAGTAGGCTGAATTCCTGGGTGGGTCATGGTATCAAGCATCAAGCATCGTGGACGCGGACCCAGCGATAGCCCATCCTTAAATGCCCCTGGGTAAAAAGGAATACGACGATGGAACGGACAACAAAAAAAAAACAAAGAAAGATAGGATCATAATTGACCATATGTCTGCCAGATTCTGCCAGATTCTGCCAGATTCTGCATCTTCAAGTCTTTTTGAAATTGAGCCCTATTGGGGCAAGCGTTGATCCTACCAAGCTGAGGAGATCAGGCCGCCCGGCGGATCGTGCGCCAGCTTGAAGTTTTGATCCCTCCGCTCCCTGAGACATCATCCCACTGTGTGGTGGGGGTGGGGCCCAAAAGCGCCATGACTTAATGAGTTGAAGCTTCGATATGATATCCAAGCATATCCAAGTGGAAAACCTGACCCGGACAGTCATATAATATAGCCAATGTATTCCGATATAGCATATAGCTCATCTAAGTTCTAAAGGATGTAGCAGCAGTTCAGCATTCCCAGCATGAAAGAATCTATAGAACAAAGTAACTGCAGAGGTTTGCAGAGTGAGAACAGGAACACAGAAACAAACTGAAACTGAAACAATTTTTCCCCTTCGGCCAACGTCAGCTAGGCAGCTAATTCCCAAAGTTTGAGCAAGTGTAACACAAACTTTTGAAGAAAACTCCTCAAATATCCGGCATGGGATTCCGAGATGCATCAGCTATGGGGCTATGTAGGCTATGGGGCCCTTCAAGGCCCTAGGTATTCTGCCATGGCAATGGCCATCTCTAACCCGAACTGACGAACTCCGAGGCCCCGAGGCCCTTGCTCAGCGGAATTTTGGCTGTGCCTCAGCCAAGGGCACTTGTTTTGTTGAGGGAGTTTGATGGTGTTGCCGGTGTTGCCACATCTGGGTGCCAGACCCACCATCACCAGAGGCCTCGAAGCGTGGCACACATCGCGCAAGGATGCGCAAGGCACCTATCTCCTACAGACTCCTCCAGCACACGACGACTTATACGACTTGTATCAAAATCAATATGCAAAATCGTTGTCACCGTTGTCACCCATTTGGCTTCACTTGAAAACAGACAAATCCGTGGTTGGATATTGCCGGATCAAATTCTTAAGGGGGCACGAGATATACCATCTGAGCCCCAAGCAACGGGAGGGAGTTGCCTAAGACGCGAGAAAGCTGGGATCGCACTGAAGAACTCTACGGGCGTGTTCCAGTACGGTTGATTGACACATTGTAGTTAGTGACATCACCATCATCCCACCCCTCTCTTTCAATCAATTCGCCAATCTGCTCGATGCCTGGGTGATATGCCAGTTGAAGATCATGACAACTTGCCTAAAAAACATATCATTACACATTATGACTACAGGAACCGTCTAAAATTAGTGGAAAATGCAATTTGGATGTCACCCAAACCGTCCCATCCCATCATCCATCCCTTGAGGCCAGTGACACCTCTGCGGTTTTCATCTCCAAGTCTCCGGTCTTGAACATCCCGCCACGCACTCGCACGGCCCCACCGGAATTGGTCATGCCAATCTGAGACACCACCACCCTGCAGCTTTTGAGCGTGCAAGCTCAAAGACCAGGCATCCAGGGGATATATTGAATATGCTACGGGGTTCTAATGAGGATACAATACGGTGTAATGAGATATAGAATGATATAGAGCAAGGGAAAAGATGAACATGACGTGTTTGTGCGGTTCTAGCTTCCAGTACCTCCTGGCGTCTCTCTGCATCGCGCCAACGTTGCGCGCATATGAAAAATGAACTTGCTGAGTCATAGAAGGCTTTTGGGTCAGGAATTGGTTCAACATGTTTCAACATCATTCACAAGAAGATACGAAGCTGAGCCAAGCACGGCGAATACAAGACCTCCGGCCCAAGCATTCCTCATCAAATTGCCAGCCGTGGGCCGTGGGCCCAGTTTTCTACCCATGTTTGAGCAGTCCGTCTGAATCATGAAGAAGCGCTTGAATAAAGATGAACTGGCTGAACCTACTGAAGCATCGCAACCCTCCCCACAATAAGCCAAGGTGCTCTCCCGGTCCACCACCCGGGTGTGGAGGATACACAGCGCCTCTTGCCGATCAGGGGACTCGTCAAGACCACTGTTGATGGCTTCCGGAGACCTTGTACAGCTGGATGGTCTGGATGGTGCTGATATATGCTGATGGTGCCCGTGATCAACTGCTAATCATCCAAGGGTATCCAAGGGTAACCATGCTCTGGGCCCTGGTCTGGGCCCTGGGCGAGCACTCGACTGCAGCTGGGAAACACCTCAGCGAAAAAGCAACAGAAAGAAACGCAAGGACACCAGCATCATCGTAACACGTGGTTGATGATGCTTCTATGCTCTCCAGTTATATAATTGCACACACACACACACGTCCATAAACTACAATGTGACAATGTCTGGCACTTGCGCAGTCTGCAAGAGCCGTTGGCCGTTGACAAAAAAAATGTGTCAGCGATTGTCAGCGTATGTCAGGTTCGCGAATGACTCCCGGAAACACATCCCGAATTTCACCTCACAAATCTGCAGAATGAATCAGTTTTTCACTGCGATAGCTCCAGTCTAGCAGAGATCCAAGCCCTGCCATGTCCATGGAGCCACAGTGGTGCCAATCTTGTGCTGGGCATCACACTGAACCAACGCCCTGCACTGATTGCTCGAAATGAAAATGTGCACCTTGGCCACTATTCAGTTGCCAGAGGAAATTCCATCCCAAGTTCATCCCTTCTATATCATTCTATCTCCCTAATCTGATAAGAAAAAATACAGCTACATACAGCTACTCAGCTGACTCAGCTACTCCCTGAGTTCCCCAAACGCTGGCAGCGCGCAAGGCTTCCAGTCTGGAGCGGCTGCTCAGCTCCTGTTCTGCGTGGAAAATTGAAGCACCTATGGAGACCAGGGCGCCTTAAAAGTAGCCCAATCAACTCCTTGGAACCACCAGTACAAAATTTATTTGATATGAAAAGCAGCGGCTGGGTATACACGACTGAGAAGAAATCTCGCTGCGAAGCGAGACGAGACCCATCTTTTGCACAGGTCCTTGTTTCTCAACAGCCGGGTGATTTCCTGAAATGGCGGCGGTGACTGTAAGTTTAAGTTAGTGATGTTCAATCACCGAGAGTTATAAGTTATATTCATACAACACCAACGCCTTCATTACAGTTTTTGTTGGCCTATGTAGGACGTGTATAAGAAAGGGCGGGAATGTCAGAACCCACCAAAGAAAGTCATGGCCACGGGAGGTTGACACTTTCGGGATCTTTCCATGCCAGGCCAGCACCATGAGATAATGCGGCAATTTTGCGATTCTCCGCATTGAAACAGCGACTTTTGACCATCGCAATCTGCAGCAGGTTAGCAAGCGCCTGGAGTGGTTGGATTACTGAAAATTCCATGGACCACGGCTCCCAGCCGGCTTGAGGCAGCCAAGCATCAGAGACCTCCGTGGTACTGGTTGCGTCTGGTGGTGGCCGGCGCGTGGAGGAGTAGTCGAAACGAAACCAGCCTCGACTAGGAAGGCGCCAGTCCTGCCATTTTTCAACGGAAGTGTCGCCATGTGGGCGATAAAACACGACAGGGACGTCCTTCGAGTAGACGAAGGGTGTATCGTTGTATGCCTTCCGGATCACCCGACAAATCACTGGCTGCTCCACTGATCTGCGAAATTATCAAACGTACGAGTCTGGAGTTCTTCTTGGAATATAAAACGATCGAAGGGAAAGGTGTGAGTGCTCTAGTCATTCAAAGCTTGCGCCCTCGCAAAGATCTCAAGCTGACCTCGTTGCGAATCATCTCTCCATTGCCTGCACAAAGCCATGGGGGTGCGGAGAGTCCTTCAAAGTTGTGGATGGAGGCTAAAAATTGCAAAAAAATGGCTAAGAGATAGATGGATAGATGGAGGGTACTGCATTTTGGATATTTTGGGGGCTGCTGGTCGCCTGCATCAACTCCTCCTACCACATCCTTCGAGATTCGGGGCCCTAGAAAGCTGACAGTTGGACTGAAATCGACTGCGTAATCTTCGTATTGTGGTGTCTCCATTCGAAGACCCGCTAAACTTTTGTGAAGTGATGAAGGAAGCCAAAAAAAATGTGACAGAAACTGCCACCTTTTGAGAGATTTGGGGAAGCAAAAAACCTACTAAACATATCTAAGTCATCCCCCTTGATTGATTGGTAGGAACCCGTGCCCCACCATTCCATAAAAAACTGGTTTATGTAATGGTTGGGTCCAGTAATATTTGTATAGAATGGATCCTTTTTTGGTCTTATATACTATGGAATACCACCATTGTACTACCTAGCAGGCCGGATATGCAAAGAAATGCTTCGCCAGTATGTTATGGAAATGGCAAAAAAATGAACTCTTGAAACCAAGA
>Ga0126342_10022647_pt1 | contig 10348 bp, 14 predicted proteins | sample Cyp1metagenome_FD_92528 | JGI IMG/M metagenome (GOLD analysis project Ga0126342, IMG submission 92528) | Coral microbial communities from Lord Howe Island, Old Settlement Bay, Australia - Cyphastrea 1 metagenome | ecosystem: Host-associated > Invertebrates > Cnidaria > Coral ...
AGTTCAAGTATATTGCATTGGGAAAAGACAATTCATTCTCGAGTTCCTCAAGTATGCTATAACTACCTGTAATTATATGATAGGTCATTGCACACCACAAAACCTCTCTGAAGTTCTTCAGACAAAAAACAAAAAAATCTTTAAGAATATATAATATATCAATCAAAAAAATCTTTAAAAAATAGTTTTTTTACCAACAAATTACTATATATACTAAATAAATTTACTATGCCCACTAAATCCATTTGCTAGGCTTAGTAAATTTACTTTATAACTAATTATAATTAGTAAATTTGACAAACTAAATAGCAAACTTTACTTAAATTTTGCGACTACTAAATTTACTATTCTTGCAGGGTCAGGGCACTTCATTCCAACTCCTCTTCCACCGGCAACCATGCCTCAACCTACTATCAGCCATCATCCTCCACCTCCTTCAGACCTTCCACAGCCTCCACCATCATCATCTAGACGATCTCGATCCCACCACCATCGTTCTTCATCATGAAGACACGACAAGCGTCCAGTCTCCGTCCACCGCAGCCCTCGCCGTCGACGTTCGACAAGACGACCCAGGCGCTCCTCGCGCCGCAGATCTGCCTCCAGAGATGCATCCAATCGCAGACAGGATTCCCGACACAAAGATCGAGCACACCCAATCACCCTTCGATCGGCCTCGCCACGCCATCGGGAACCATCTTCAACAATCCGACTACCCGTCTACAAAGCCTATTCTTCAAGCTGCAACCTGGTGGAAAAATCAACCTGCAACTACCTATGCTGCTCCCAAGGATCAGCCTTTCCACCAGAACCCGTCGTCCCATGATCAGTGGCAGTCATGGGGCCAGTGGAAGGATTACTCCAAGAAATCAACTTCCTCACACCAATCAGGGTGGGTTGACTACACACAATCCTCTCCCCACCACGGCACCTCACACGTTTCAACCACAAAACCACTTGCGGCATTCTCCTCCACCCACACTGCACCACCACGCCACAAGCAGAAAAAACCTGCCCCTTCTTGGGGCGACAACTCCACCGCCTCGGTGAATGTCCCTCCTTCAGGACATATGTTCATCAACCTGCAGGAAGGATCCAAAGAGGAGTGGATCCGAGGAGTCAAGTTCGGCCTACGCCACCCAGACCGCATGCCAGCAGCTTCAGAAGTTCCACCTGAGAACAAACCACGCCCAACCCAGACCGTGGACATTATGGAGTTCAAAAATGCTGTTGCAACACTCCAAAAAGTGGACTCTCGAATTCCTGCGGAGGTCACCAAAAAAGCGGTCCACTTGCTCTTCAGCACGAATCTCCTTCCTGACTTCGACCTGCAGAAGTCTTACATCATCGAATTACCTTCCACCAACATGCTTGCACTCATCCTTCCACTTCCCGATTCCAGTCACTTTCAACTGCCACCTCCCTTCAATCATTACCAAAATCACACCTGGGCACTTCTCCATGGGACAACGATCGGAACCTCTCAGGCGATTCTGCTCGAAGGTAAGATCAGACCAGCAAACTGGACTTACCACAAGAACCCTTCCAAATGTGACATGCCCACTTTTGGGGCCTTTTACCTTGGCAGAGAAGTCGCCAATATCGACGTCTTTCCTGATTGGGCAGCAAAGGAGCTTATGGACACCATCCAGAAGAAAGGGAAAGGACAACAAGACATCGTCATTGGGGCGCTGTATAGAGGTGCCTGCCAACATACTGCCTTCAAAGCTGGGGGAAATGAAATGGCACAGCTCTCAGTGGCTGAAAAAGGAGTGACAACAACGTCAGAGAAATACACGATTGCCCACAGCAACCACGTGGGGTTGAAATTCGTCGCTCTGAAATGCCAAAATCTGCCACAGACAATCGATGCCGACGCATCATCCTCGGAAGACTACACCTACCGCAGCATCCAGGATAGGACTAAGGACCGGCATTCAAGACGTTGGGATGACTCTCAACCATAGCGGTGGCAAAGACCTGAGCGGTTGTGTACCAATATAGCATTTTGGCATTACCCGGAAACCGGAGTTTACATTTCTAGGGGAACCTGGACCTGCTTTCGATAGAAAATTGCACGGTTGCCCCAATCTGTTAGTGACATGTCACTACATTGTTGTCGTTGCATTTTCTCATTCTGATGTCATGGTCTTCACAAGGTGTCGTTTCACTTGCTAGGTATTTGCTTCCAGTCTTGCATTATCATTGTATTAGGTGATGTGACCCTTGTTATGAACCCTGCTGTCTTCACTTATCTACTGCTGGTACCTTCTTACTGTGTTTTAATCCTGGTACCTTTCACTGTGTATCAATCTTCCACTTGACTTCATGTTCTGTAGACCTATTGCATCCTCAGTGACCCAACGAGACACTGTCGTTTGGTTAACCATGGCGGACTCCGATCGGTCCCGATCTCCGATGCCGGGACGCAATCGCACGGAGCCTCGTGGACAAGGACAAGTACCACGTCCAGATCTGCCGTTTTTTCCACGATGGTGTGGACCCATGCAATCAGCGATTCTGCATTCTCAGCATATGCCGCGACCTCAGTTTCGGCCTCAGTGGGTAACGAGCCAGTCTGGACCTTATATGATGGGAAGAATGATGAATCCAAATCCATCCACGGTGCCGACCAACTGGCCCAATCGACAGTTTCCACCAGCACCTCCATCGTCACCTCCACCAACCTTGCCTTATCCTGCACCTTCTCATCCAGCCACTCCGCCATGCTCGCCAACTCAACCTTGTCCACCGACACAACCATGCTCTCCGAGCACACCGTCAGTCCCTTCGTCCCAGCCTCGTCCTCAGGAAACTCCACTTTCATCCTCACCAAGAGGTCCTGAATATCACGATGCCACCCGTACTTATGGGTTCGACTTGAACCCTCATTGGCAAGAGGACAAGGATCACTACGACAATCAAAAAGTCAACGGCTTGACTTTCCCCAGAACAATTCGTCAATCAGCCTTCACTCAAAAGCTGGACATCGAGGGGTGTGATCCTTTGAGCCTACCGCTGGCAGCTTTATTGTACCAACAAGCCAACAACTTCTGGCTTCGGAAGCTGGCTCATGGTCGTGAAGTATACATGATCCCAACTGGGGACATCGCAGCTGTTGTTTTCATGACAGAACTCTTGACGCAGCTCAGAAACAAAGGAGTCGACCTGGACAAAGTCTCTCACTGCCGAGCACGGCAGGATGGCAAATTGATGGACAAGACGAACAACACCAAGTATGCCGCTCAACAGATCGCGGACATCATCCATAGTTGGGTACCAACTCGCACAACAGACCCAGATGCCCAACATGAGCTAACCCAACTCAGAAGTCAATTGGCACAGTTACGTCAACGAATGGGAGAGGACACGGGCGATTCTTCCACATCCCCAGTCACGGGCCCTTCAGCATCCAGTCCTGCCAACACACCCATTCAACGGGCTCTACTGAACAACTCCAACAACCCGGCACCTCCACCACCAGCGGGATTTGATCCATCCAGCTTACTGGTCTGCCCTACCACCGTCAATCCATGGTTGGCTCAGCACATGCCACCAACTCTCGCAGTACGAGCTTTCAATAAGTGGCTCAAAGAACTCCCTACGTCAGATCCAAAGAGAAAGGTGCTCACTGACAACATCGCCAAGACAGAGGGGTGGTGGTCGCATCAACCTTCAGAGGCCATCGAAACCGTGGAACGAGTGGCAGTCATGATGGGCATTCCTGTCAGCCTCCTGGGTAAGAACTACGACGCTCTTAACCTCCTGAGAGCCATGACGGCAGCCATCAGCCTCACCAATTGACTACCTCCCCGCTTCCGGAGAAAGCTCAAGCACAAAGTGCTTCAATCCCATCTTCAAATTCTCCACTCGATGATCCTCATCATCTATCTTTTGACCCCCTTCACCATGACTCACAGCATTCATTTTTTTCAAGGCTTCCGCATCATCCAAACACGAATGATGGTGCTTGCCGTAATCCATGGTCTTCGACCCAACCAGAAGCTGAAGTCAATTTTGGAAGGATGTACAGACCTTACACACCTGTGGGGCTCCACACTTCATACCCACAACCTCTTTTCCAGGCCATTCTTTCAGTCTCATAGCGTCTATCTTCGTTTAACTTCGTTTCACCCACATCACGAACATGCAACCAAAATTCTACATTGGCCCTGCAATGCATCATACTCTCGACAGGGAGTACAGTCGTTCTAGGAAGTATCTTCAACTCACCAACGAACGACTTGTCCAAGCTGAGCTAGCACTTCGCTATTGGCGGGAACATGACAACCTGTATATTTGGGCGCCAATCGCAATATACACAGAAAGAGCCAACTATCGCAGTCTCGAAATGGCCATCATTCAAGAATGGCAACCCAGACTCAATTATCCCTTCATTTGTCAATTTTTCCATCCCAGGAAAGGCATTCTCAAGAAACCTGCCTTGAACACCAACGCTCAGTTTGGTTTGGCCACCCTTTGGCGGCGTGCCAAACACAAGTTTACTCCAAAACTGGTTCGTCAGATCTTGACGCCCACACGTTTCCAAAACCGCCTGGAACTCTGGACCATCATCCAGGCCTTAGGGTCAAACACAAAGGCCAGGTTCGAACAGACCAAGATGCTACGATCCAATGATGGAGGACTTGCCCTTTGCTATGCTCTTCGTCGTCTGGCCAACAACATCCAGGAGCCTTATCGCACTCTCTCCCTGAAAGCTATATTGATGCATCCATCAAATGGTGGAACGGCAAACCAGCTCCTCGAGCCACTGCACTCCTTGCTCCATGGTCCCCCACTCCCAACCTCCAACTCCATCTCAAACAGTTTCTACGCTAGTGGCACCTCCAAGTTCTTGCCCACCAAGTTCCATGTCACACACCATCTTTCAAAAAGGTCTTCATCAAACACGCTGCGGTCCTTGACCAACTCTGCAACCACAAGCAGGCAATTGTCGACTGGTCTACCTCACAACAAGCCGTTTGCTGCTGCAAATCCTGGGGCGCTTTCAGAAGTGCTGCGTTGAATCCATCGGCTCCACATTGGGTCCTATCAGGCTCACTTCTCCGCTCCTTAGTTTCGACTGAACTTGGAGTCATTGCCGAAGGCTCCCTGTTGAACAAAGTCTTTCCATCCAAGAAAGAATATCACAACCAGCTTCGACTGGGCCTCCAGTCTTGGACCAAGCGCAATGGTCTACCTTCCATGCCACAGTCAGACATCTCTGACCTTTGCCAAAAACTATGGACAGAACATTCGAAACATGTCACCTGCCATATCACCAAATCCTCCATCAGCCAATTCCAAACAATCTTCGAAGGTGCCATCTTCCATTGCGAAGACAAACAATCGTCGTCACTACGCATCTACTTTCCATGCCTCTACTACCAATCCATAGAACAAACATTTCAAGATCCTTCCATCTTTGAACCAGTACCCAAAGACCCAGCCTCCATTGTATCATCATTAGTAGAGACCCTCCAACGCCAACACGGCAAGTCGTACAACTGAGCAGCTGGCAATGGTCGACAACTACCATCCGGATATATCTTGGCAAAAACGAAACATAGACTTTCTGAGTGTTTCCTTTGTGGACTCTCCATTTCGTCCTATGCTCGACATCCTTGCTCGACTTATCTTCCAGTTGATTCCAGTGGCGTGCCCGAGCCATTTTGCATCAGGAGATGTCTACACACTCCTGACCATCCTAAAGTCCGCGCCTGTCGACGCCGATCTTATCCTGGTCAACCAAGATCTGGCTGGTTTCTTCACCAGCATCGCTCAAGAACGATTCGTTGGGGCCTGGTTCATGCTCCTGGACTTCCTTAGACCCCACATGAACGGTTCGGACAATGAGGCATTTTCTGTCTACCCCGGGAAGACCAACAATCCAGGAGACATCATCAAAGGTTGTACCTTCCGTCGCCTCAATGTCACTCGGAAAATCATCATCCAAGATGTACCAGACCTAATCGGGTCAGCACTGCAGATGCAAACTTTCGCTCTCGGCCAAAAATGCCTTCGTCAGTGTCGTGGCAGCCCCATGGGCAGCCCTCTGTCCCCAGCCCCATGCCCCATGGTTGTCTCCATCAGTGAACAAATCTGGTCCATCAACTTCAAACAAATCCTCTCCAATCACAGCCTATATTCATCCGCCACATCCGCTACGTGGACAACCGTCTCATCTTTGGGGATGCACGCCTCAAAGACCTTCCACCATATGAAGTACTCCTTGATGATGGCTTGTATACGGAAAACCAATCATCCTTGAGACAGAACCCGACCAAGAATTTCTTGGCTTCATGTTGGAAATGAAACCATTGGAGCTGATTTACCAGGGACCTACCAACGTTTCCCAAGTCCATTCTCCTTTTTCAGCATCTCCACCGAAAGTACTGTTGAGTGGCTTTCGATCTCGTTGCCACATCGTCATCAAAGGCGCCTTCCCGAAGTTTCGTGTACGACAGGGACTTGATCAGTTAATTCATCTGTACACCAGTGCTGGATTTCCCAATGAGGAACTCCAAACCATCTCCGCCCAAATTTTGATTCAACATCAGAACCTTCAGACGCTTGAGCAAAATAAGCTGCCGTTTCTCTCCTTCCTTCTGCTTCATCTCTGTGTCGACTTGTCTGTGTTCTGAACCTGCTACAACTTTTTCATTTTTCATTTTTCTATTATTTTCTGAAGGGATTACTGAAACCCTTCATTTGGCTTTAGCCTGGCTCAAACTTGCGTACACAATTTCGCTCATTGTGCCATCTCGTCCACTATGGACCATGCTCAAGGGCGAGCGTTTCATCATGACCCTGCTCGGGCAATCATGCATTTGAACTACCTTGCCGGACTCCTTCCCTTCTTTGAACCGGCAATTGAGTGGGATGACCCTTCTACTGAACATCATCCCAGATCGGGGGGTTCCAACCCAGCTTCCAGAACTCTTCACACCTTCGTCCCATTGCCTGTCGCACCGACATCACCGTCAATGGTATCTCATGGAAGCATTCCTACCCATATGGTCATGAATCCTGAACCACATCTCCGCCCACTCACAATGTACACCAGTGGGAGGGAAAGTAATGCAGAAAATGCACACCATCCACGAGAAGAAGACCATCCCTCAACGCCGGTCCCTGCCAACCCCAAATTGGGTAGACCAGTACCTGAGTTCCCCCGTGCGACAACACGAACCATACCTGTCCCAGCACGCTCCAAACAACGATCCCATCCCGTTGACGATCCACAACCAAAGAAAAACCAACGGGTGACACTCACCGCTCCTGAATCTACTACACGCCCTCCTACTCTACCCATCATTACCGACGTCCCTTCGAACAACCTCAATTCGGAGGATTCTGACGAAGATGCAGCCTCCAAAGCTCCCTCAACCCATGAGACTGCTGCAGTCGACACTGGTCCCACTCGACCTACGAATCCTCATCCAACACCACCTCCAGGCACTTCCACCTCCATTGAACCTACACCAACTACCACCACCATCCGCATCCTCCAACCTGCAGACTCGGCAAGGGATCCGGGCTCAATCCCCTATCGTCCCTGGACGGACATGGAAGACCAAGACCTGATCAATCTCAAGAATGGCACCAAATCTCGCCCTTCCTGGAAATCGATTGGTGCAAGATTGCGTCGCGATCCACAAGTGTGCAAACTGAGAAGGGGGATCCTCAAACAAATGTCCGACCAACATGGTCTGGCACCGCCTCATGAACCGGAGGCAGAGGACTAAATGCATAGATGCAAAAAAGTGTTGCCGACTACATACTTGCTTCACATGTCATCTCATGTCCATGTTGCTTATCCTAATTTTTCATGGATCATGCACAGGCAACTTGCACTAATATCCCCATTTTCTTAGTCATTATGGCTTACTCATCCAATTACGTTCGCGTGGCCCCAGATCGCTCCCGTTCTCGGGATGATCCACCCATGTGGAACCAATCGAACTCTTCTCGTACAAGCAATCCTCAATATCGTGACTCATGGCATCAATACCGACCACCCCGTCAATCTCATCGGGTACTGGTCATCGTCAACTTAGAGCAGATCCGCCCTCTCATGAATTCCCATCACTGTGACGCAATGGAAGCAACCACAGTCCAGGCACTACCTTCCTTGGGCCGACTGGAAGAATATGCACTGTTCACCTACAGCTTCTTGGTTCATCCAGCTCAAGCTGAGACTCTTACGGTGAACATCATGCTTTATTACATCAGCCAGCAGCCAGCACATCACACATTGCTGGGATTACTACTTGGAACCTTCTTCCATGGATCTTCGTTGGCAAGACAGTACTGGAGATACTTTCGCTCTACGCAATGGTCAGATCCTCATCGACCGAAGGGCAAGACCAAGGTCTCCTCAACACCAGTCGCTACTTTGACAATCCAAATCAACCTTACATCATGCGTCTGAGTTGCCATGAGGCACTCCCAAAACGCAAACATGCTTCCGTGAGCCTGTGCGGAGAAAAGAATCGACTCGCCGCCATCATTTAACCTCGTCATGCTCTTTCTCTTATGCACTATTATACATGTCTCTTCAACATTTGTTGTCTCCTGTTGGTTACATGTCATTAATTTTTGGCTTAAGCTTTACCATGACAAAAAGGGATTCCTCCTGCGCCGGCTTCGACTCTCCTCACGCTCCCATGCAACGCCGTCCATTCTCCCTTCAATTCCAAAACAGAAGCGGCGCTGCTTCTTCTGAAGATGCTTCCTCATCGGCAACAGGGCACTGGCCCCAACATCCGAACCCCTCCCATGGGACTGACCAAACTAGCACCATGTCTGGAGCTAATCATTTTGGATATGCGTCAGAGACTCTTCCCGTCCCTCTGCCGTCCGATTCCCCTCTTCACCAAGGGGAAGCATATCCATTACAATCTGAGATCCAGAAACGACATGGAGTGCTTCATTCCCATATCTTCAAAAAAGTCCTGGGAAACCACCAGACGGGTGAGCCTGACCGTCTTATGGTGACGGAAGTCGATCGCCAAGAGGAAGAATTGTTGGTCATGTGAGATCGGAAGACGGTGGCTACATCAACAGCTGGGATCAAGCCACTCGATTAGCCAATTACTGGCGTCGATTTTACAATATCCCTGAAAACACTTCGTGGAACTCGTCGTGGCAGGACGACCAGCAACCGACTGACAATGCTGACCGACCATCGGACGTCCATGAAGTCCCATGTGACTCAGATATGGAAGACAGTGCATCCATCAATGCCAACATTGGCACCTTACCGATTCCAAGTCAGATTCACCAACTGGCCACCGTCCTCTTTGACTTTCTCAGCAGTGACAGGGAAGCAAATGCAGCGATCCTTGAGAAGCTTGAGAACCCTCAGGACGATTTGAACACCAGTCCAATTCAGGTGTTTTCGGCGGGAGACTTGGCTCACCTTGCCAGCCATTTGGCAACTACATCGCAGACTCTGGCCCGACATGCCCAAAACTTAGAGATGGAAGACCTGTCAGAGATCGACGATAGCTCCTGAAGTTGGCGATGCTTTTCTGATCCATACTGAGCATTCCGGCAAATTCATTTGCATTTCTTTCCCTGCATTTTGATTTGATTTCTTTGAAGCATCCAGTCTCAGGGAATGTATAAGAGCAGCTCAATACTTCTTGCTTTGTTGCACAAAATGGCCTCGCGGCAGCAGGGCGTGTGTGTGAAACATCTGAATAGATGTAAAACCTCTCTACCTGATGATGTCGATTTTTGCTGCTAGTTAGGTTTTCGTTGTTTCGCCTCGTGATGCTTTGTCAATTTCAAATGCCGTTTCCAATTCAAAATCCAATTTAGAGCAGGGGGGCAGTGAATCTCATTCCATCCACTGCCCAACGAAGACGGTGGTTTGAGATTGCGATATCGGGACTGATCATGCCGACGTACCTGCTTGGATTCTCATGTCAATTTTTTTCTGAAATGGGAAGTGGCTAACCCAAAAACCACCATGCCGTTTGGAAGACCACGATTTGGTTCAGATGGAACAATTGCATCTAGCAAGGACGTAGAAAGAATTCTTTCACACTGTTTCTCGCGCTTGGTCACTGACCATTTCCCGTCAGGTTTAACGGAAGTGTTTTTGCACGTACGATGCATTCCACATCAGAATTCGCAAAGATGTTTCTGAGCAAGTGTGTGTCTCAAAAATTTGCAAGCCGCCTGGAATGTAATACCGGACGCCAGGAAGATTGCCTAGCAGATGGGCTTTCAAATGGACCTATCATCAGCGTAAACGTGGATGATGAGGCGTGAGCAGTCGCAGTTTTAGAGGGTGGGTTTATTTGTAGAAGTGCTGCCAGTTCGGTTGATTCAGTGG
>Ga0126342_10022648_pt1 | contig 10348 bp, 8 predicted proteins | sample Cyp1metagenome_FD_92528 | JGI IMG/M metagenome (GOLD analysis project Ga0126342, IMG submission 92528) | Coral microbial communities from Lord Howe Island, Old Settlement Bay, Australia - Cyphastrea 1 metagenome | ecosystem: Host-associated > Invertebrates > Cnidaria > Coral ...
GTATATGTTCCCATGTAAATATCCCCTATCCTTCCAGTACCAAAGGGTCACAAATGTTGCCCCTTTGGCTCAAGATTACTGCAGGCCCCACGAGAAAACGTCATCCATGCCGAAGCTGCGAACCTCTAGTCGTCGTTGGTGAGAACAAACTTTCTCAGAAACAAACACACGCACATATCGGAGAGAATCTCCGATTCACATTATATATATAATATATATATATAATATAATATATATAATATATATAATATAATATATATATATATAATATATAATATATATATATATATAATATGGGGGTTCTTAAAATTGGGATCCCCAGTCGTCACGACCGTTTTAACCTTTTTTCTAGTCGTCATGGTCATCCATGACAACAAACTGACTGATGATTTGGGGCACCCCCAGGGGAAAACTTTCGGGTACCATTTTTGGCAAATTGTACACCCTTTGGACATGTCCATAACTATTCTATCTACTGCAGGATGATAATGTATGTATATATATATATACACAGTACACATATTTAGGCATATAATGTTCATATATGTATATATACATGTCACCAATACTAGCCCATATTCATCCATATTCTGCGGTCCAGACATGTCTCACTCCGTCATTGACCCAGATATTTTGTGGGGCTCCTAGTCCCTTTAGCCATCGACTGACTCGAAGTGGGTGATATTTGCCAGGCTTCACCGTCGGTGTCCTCAAACATGGCAAACATGCTGGGAACATGTTACGAACCTAGGGATGAATGCTAGTAAAGCAATAGGATCCACCATCCCCGACTTTTCCATTTTTATGGGCGATATAAACTGTATAAACCATCAACATATGGGTGGTTTCTTATTGTCTTACTCACATTCTATGGGTGGTTTATTAGTGTTTTACTCACATTATACGTCATTTCATGACATTTTCATGGGAACATCATGGGAACATCTAGATCAGCCAAGCAATGCAGTGGCATCGCCCACAGTGTTGAAGGATAAGGCCCCCTGCCGGCGCCTTTTGGTGGTGCCGGCTTCGTTTGTTGCGCGCGATCTAGAAAATCAACGGTCATGGCGAGGTCTGTTGGGAGTTGGTTGGGTCTATATGGTTGCGTCTTAAAATGGGACCCCAGTTGGGTGGAAAAGATTGGAAAATGCTGATCAAGAATGATCAAGAATGAAATTTTCGTTTGTGTCCTACTTTCAGACAAAGTCACATGGGACAAATATGTTTGGGATATATGGGCGGATCTCCCTCATAATAATTAGGGATTAAAGTATCAAACCTTGTGACGCGGCTGTGTCCGAACATGGACGGATAGCATTTGGAAACACAGCTATAGAAAGCCACCATGGTTTTCATGGTTTCATAGGATTACAATACGTAAATCATCTACCCTCCATTTTCGCTATGTTAGATGACCAAAAGTTAGGTGCTCCGAAGTTCTTGAGTTCTTTTGCTTAAAAAAGTGCTCTAAAAAGCTGTGCTAAGTTTTATTCAGCTGGATCCTCTCCTCTCAGTTTGGCCGTGCCATCCCCGCGCGTGGTGACAAACCGCGCATCAACTTGGTGTGGCCACCGGTTCTGCGAGTTTCTGCAGGTTAAGCGCTGCGCCGATGAGATCTTCTTCATGACTTTTTGTTAGAGAACACGTTAAGTCATGGCCCCTTCGTTATGCCAGGTGTAAGGTAATAAGTCACCCCATTTGTGATATTTGTGGAGTTAGTTAATCAGTCACCCCATTTTTTTTGAATGATAAGACCATATTTTGGAGCATATTAGACTGGTAAAGGGTTTCAACTGCAGTGACCAGTGGTTTTTTGATGTTTTTTTGATGATTGGCTATTAGACATATACGTAGCACCCGCGAAAATAGATAGAACTGTTGGAACCTGGAAACTATGGGGGGGAACATCGAACTATCATCAATATATTTTTTTTGGGCTTACCAAGAGGCGAGGGGTGTTTTGCCGTTACTGAGAATGACCGGGATGTGGAGGAAGGAGTCGAAAAAAAACAACCAGAAACCTTACTGGTTGGTGGTTTCCCCCAGGTATGTTGGTTTATGTTCACCCCATGACGAATAGATTTACTGGTTGGTGGTTTGGAACATTTTTTATTTTCCATAATATATGGGACAATCCTTCCCATTGACTAATATTTTTCACATGGATTGAAACCACCAGCCATGAACAGTGAAATGGGAGTCTCATTGGCGACCCCATCTTGCCGGGTCCCTTCCACGTTTCTTCGTGGCCAGAAATGATTGTTTTTTTTTTCAGGCTCATCTCTCCTAAAATAATCCCTAGCCTTGGAGAGTTTAATCGACTTTTGTGTTTTTTTTGACGAAAACAACACTATCAAAGATCACTTTTAATGGATGTACATCAACTTTTTGCTGTGGAAAATCACACTTTTTATCAACTTTTGTACAGTTTTGGCACATGGTCGACCCACTAGCCTTGTGTCTGTCTTACGCTGTAGCATGTAGCACTGTTTTGAACTAGCCCAAACTTCGAACAGTCAAATCCCACTAAGAATAGTAAAATCGCACTAAGATAGTTATTTTTTGTTTGGGGGGGTTACTGTATGTGTTAATATAAATGCCCAAAAAACAAGTTCAAGTGGCTTTAGAACGACTGGCAACTACCATTCTTTTAAAACAAACACTTTACTCCTCTGGTAATCTATCATAGCCATGGGCCATGGAGAAATATCCATGGCGAAGTGTAACAAATCGCCGGAGGGTATGTCTGACTACGATTGACATGTTCTGATTCTCCTTCTGAAAATAATGTCTTACAACGGGTCTGATTGAAATCCATTATTTGTCCTTCTTCTTTACAATAATCTGGGTAAATTATAAGGACCTCACTGTTCTCCCGAACCCTGGAATCATGGTTAGGATCGGGAAATCATCCCCAAATGGCCTTAAGATTCAGGTGAGTGAAATACTATTTCATTTACCCGGATGATATCATTTCTCCAACAAACATAGACCTCGAGTTGTGGCTTGGACGACTTTCCCAACTGACGAAGTCACATTTTTTAGAGGGGTAGGTCAACCACCAACCAGATATATTTCTCGGGGCCCTGTTGAACAAGAGCTAAGAAAATTCAGGGATTTGAGCATGTAAATCATGATTTTGAACATGCTGATTTAACCAACAAACATGTGGATTCTTTTGGTGATTTGCCACGTTGGAAAACATAAATCATTTTTTTGTTTATCATGGATATATATATAAGATATATTATACATATATATATATATATAATATCGTATATTGACAGTTGTATGAAAATAAAGCAACTCATCACTTACCGCAGTTTACCCTCTGGTAATGACTAACAGTTTGCTATTGAAAATGGCCTATTTAGTTCGTTGATTTACCGAACTTAAAGATGGTGATTCTCCAGTTTGCCATGTTAGTTTACCAGAGGGTAATGCATTTTGTGGATTAGAAGCAGTCTCCTGTCGTGGTAGCGGGCTGTTATATGTCGTAATGTCTCTAATCAATCTTCAGCCAGGATTTCGACAGAAATTGTTCGGATGCCATTGTCAGTTTATTCTTCAGAACGTGGCCGTTCAACAGATAGCTGATTGATGCGTGGATGCTTTGCACCCAGTACACACTGGTATACTTCACTGTGATGTAGAGCAAACAACATCAATAAGAATCAAACAAGTCAAAGTTTACACATACATGGCTAACTATTCCATTAATCTTCCAGTATTATTCCATTACAATACAGAACTGCGCAAGCAATTGCTTCGTGCTTAGCGCCACTCGCGCCACGCGCGTTATCTTCCCGGCAGAAGTGTCCCGAACTTATTCGATATGTCTGCAGACGGCAGCAGGATACTCCCCCAGCTTTGCAGACTTTGTCTGCGACGAAGAAATTGGGTGTTGTAAACCATGTTTTTTGATGATGTTTTGACGCTGTTTTGATGATATTATAATTGTTTATGTCGATTTTTTGTGGGAGGCTTTGAATTCAAGCGCACAATGGATGATTCAAGATGAATGATACCAGATCCAAGGTTTTGCAGAAATTCAGATCCAAGCGATGGTGACGACTTTTATAGATCTGGAGCATCCATTTTGCCTGCTTGGCTTCAAAGATCTCACCCTCCCAGGGGAATCCCAGCTCGAAGCGGTTCGGGGCCGTGCCACGCTCGGAGGTCTTTGAGTTTCATAGATTGGACTGGTCCCTGGAGATGTCCTGCGAAGCCCAGGTTTACACATGGAGATTCAGCGTATTTCAGCGTTGGTGATATAACCGTTTAACGCTATGAAAATGGTGGTTTAATCAGGAAAACATCAAAACAACTGTTGGTTGAACATGATTGATCTATATATGTATAAACATCGCGATATCATCAAGATATCATGTAAATTGAGGATTTGCAATCTAATCTAGTCTAGTCATATACTCAATGTATATATATAATCTAATCTAGTCGAATCTACCTATCTACCTACCTATCTATCTATCTATCTATCCATCCATCCATCCATCCAAATCTATGGTGAAAGCCTGTGACTTGAGGGGCTCAAAAAGACATGATGCCATGTGGGTCATCTTTTAGGACGCACCCATAGACTGCGACTTGGAGTTCCATCCCTAATACGCTACTGTCGTCCTGGACGACTGCACTGCGGTTTCACTGACACCAAGAGGTGGTGCCGTGGTTCCGTTTTTCACAGATGGTGAGATAATGATATTACTATTACCCTCTGGTTATTTAACATAGCCATGGAAAATGGCCCATTTATAGATGATTTTCCCATTAAAACCTTCATTTATAAGGGATTTTTCCATGGCTATGTTAAATAACCAGATGGTAAATGGGATTTTGTATCTATAATAATCCCTCTGTATATAATTATACTGGTTGGTGGTTTGGAACATTTTATATTTTTCCATATATTGGAAATAATCATCCCAACTGACTTTCATATTTTTCAGAGGGGTTGAAACCACCAACCAGTATATATAACCATATATATGTATATATACATATTCTGATATGTATATGTGATGAAGGATTTAGCCACAGAGATCATATTAGGACGTTGGGATATCAGCAGCACTTTAGAAATTCGGCCATGTTGGTCTTTGAGTTTGGAGAGTGATTTTGTTTTTTTAGAGATCTCGATCTTGAAGCACCTACAAGATACATTACACAGAATCGTCAGATATATACAGTATATTATATGAATATGTATATAATATATATAGATAATGATATCACAACATTTGGTAACATATATATATAAGTATATACATATTTATACAGATGATATAATATGTATTTATGATATATGTGTAATATATTGTAAAATTGCTTCCTGATGCAGCGAGATGATCTTAAGATATTTTCAGGTTTTACCATTCAACATGTTGGATAACAGTACCCAAAAAAGAAACTATAGCATGTTGAAACATATTTTACCATGGAATAGTTTTTTCAATTCAGTTATTTTACCCCAAACATATGATTTTACCGTTTGATTGCTCAATATACCGCGGATGGAAGAAATCCTGCACCACCAAAAGGATGGTAGAAACTTTATGAATAGTGTAGTGGGATTTTTCCCACTGATCAACTGGTGATTTGGATTTCGCATCCACAGTAGCTATGGCAGCTATGCTCCATTTTCTTGAATGGCTTACCAATAAATTTACCTATGGAAAAGGATGGATTTTCCAGTTCGCTACGTTAACCTGAGGGTACCCTCTGGCAATTCAACAGTTTGCTATTGAAAATTGCTGTTTAGTTTGTTGATTTACCCATTAAAAATGTTGGATCTTTCCATACTTACGTAAACGTTTACCAGAAGGTAAACCCCATAAATAGTATATATATACCATTAAAAATGGTGGATTTTTCCATGGTTTTTTCTTTAAACTTTACCGGAGGCTGTAGCTCGTTCTCGAGCTTCAAATCATCGGAGGAAGTGGACATCCATATGGAAGATCTCTGGGCAATCGATGGTTTTTTATGATTTTTAATGCAGAAATCTGGTAATTTTTCTATGAAATATCTGGTGAAATATCTGGTTAATGGTTTTTAATGGCTGGCGAACCAGGATTTTTTCATAGGGTTTTTATGGTAAATGGTTTTTAATGGCTGGTGGCTTGGAACCATGGAATTTCATGACTTTCCATTCAGTTGGGAATGTCGTAATCCCAACTGACGAAGTCATATTTTTCAGAGAGGTAGGTATACCACCAACCAGCAAGAGTGTATATATACTGTAAGTGGATAGTATATATCAATATAGTTCAGATCGATGTTTGATATTGATATTGATATATACTGTATATATATATATATATTCACAGTTTATTTCCATGGGTTGTAATAAGGGGATGTTTTTTGGGGACGCAAAACATTTCCAGTTTTTGGGATTGCTTTTTAACATATGTCCATAAGATTCTATCATATTATCCCAAACATGGAAACGTCCTTAAAATACGGTGGCTTCTGCAATCCACGGGTTATCTGATTCCCTTGAAATGGCGGATGCGGGGCTGGACAGGCCCGTTGGAGCTTCACGGAAACCATGGTCCATTTAGTTGGATGATTTAGTGAACTTACCCTCTGGTAAACATACAAACAACTATGGAACATCACCATTGTTAATGGGTAAATTAATTATTTCGACTGGGCCATGGCTTCAATAGCGAACTGTTAGTCATTACCAGATGGTAAATCATGATCATTTTCCATAGCCATGGAGTTCGGCACAGGACAGTGAAACCTAATGATGACCCCTAGATACGGAGGCTAAAGCTTGACTCAATGCAAAGCGCTGCTGCACTGTGCCTTTGAGTTTTGGATGATGGACACCAGGGGGCACAACGCAAAAAAGGGGTTGGTGGTCCTTCCGATACTTATTACCTGTTACCTCAATGGGCCAGCCAATGTATCATTGGTATGATTTGGGTAGATTTGACCAGCCAAAATGGGCATCAAAGGGACGCAAGGAAGAATGGAAAGCAAGGTATCTGAAAATTGGGGACTCACCTCTCAAATGGCGCCCATCTTTTTTTTTGGGAGAAAATGATGATCAACCACTGGATTTGAGTTGGGCTACCAGCGGCTAGCCTGTTTTTACCAACTCACAGCTGGAAAAGAGCCATGTTTCACAAGGGTCAACTCTTGAGGGGTTAGAGATCCGGCATTGAACTGGATGTTTTTTCACAGATCCGTGTTGCAAAGAGGCATGAAAATTCCTGGCTGTTAGCCATCAATGTTGTGTCAATGTAGAGTTAGAATGTTAGAAGTTGTAGGCCTTGTAGCCCTGTTATCAGCAGTGGGAATCCGAATCCCGCATGGCCCTGATCAAAAAATGTGGGTTTTGCCATCAAAAACTGGGGAGAAAACATGGTTCACTCATCCTGAAATGGTCAATTTTTTCGCCAACAAAGTTACGCTCCAAGTTCAGTTCATCTATTAGGGGCTCCACATATTTAGAATATGATTTCAGATAAATTTTAGGGGATGGGATGAATTTGCATGCAAGTTTTCATGGGGAAAGGTGCTGAACATGTGTTTTTCAGTGCTGCAGTGGTTTCAGTGACTATGGCTGGTGGTTTCAAACATGACTGGATGATTTTCCATTTCATATATGGGATGTCATCCGAAAGCCATTGACTTTCACTCACTCCATGATTTTTCAAGATGGTTTTTATTCGCACCACCAAGTGTTCTTCGGTTCTCCGAAGAAGTTTTCAAGGGATCGCCAGGTCACTTGGAGGTCTCTTGGTCCATGACTTCTGACTTCTGACTTTTCAAATATCTACAGTTCTGGGCCAACAAACAGTTACAAATGGGATGATAACTCCTGCAACTCAGGTGATATATCAAATGAGCTTACGACGCCAGCTAGATTCGCAACGGATTGGTTTAGTCGGGAAAATCTTAACCGGAAGCCATGTTTTTTCCCATGAAATATGGGGTGTTCCTGTAACATTTTCCATTAAACCAATCCATTGATATATCTGAGGGCTATAGCTGTAGAAACAAACTGTTTTTCTACAATCCTTGGACTAGTTCGGGTGAATCACAACCGGGAAATTGGCCAAATCAATACTCTGCGATTTCGTCTGTTCTTCGATGTGTTATGTCATGAATCCACCAAGAAGTAGATGGGAATTTTTCGATTCTGATGGGAAAATTGAGGATTTTTCCATACATTTATCAAACCACTACCATGAAAAACCATGGCTTTTTCAGCTTTTTTTTTAAAACTGGGATATCAATGGGGATATCCCTACAAGTCGATGATATCGACGGAAAGGCATCTTCCAATTGATCCAAGGTCCCAGCAAAGTTGGTGGGACCAGTTGATAGGCGGTTTATTTATCATTATTTATCCCATTATTTTGTTGGGATTTCAACAGATTTCAACTATCCAAGGTGGTGCAGCATTTATTCCATCCACAGTATGTTCGTTGAAGGGTGAATTAAACTGTGGAAGCAGACTTGAAAACTTGGAGTTTCACCCCAGTGGCCTAGGAACAGGCCGTGGTTTCCTAGATTTTTTTCACATCAATCCACTTAAAGCCCACCAGAGATGTTTGATAATTAAATGGGCTGATCATGAACCATACATGGGCTTATTTCACTGCAGATCGCACTGTAAACATCGGCATTTTCCGGCCATGCAAAAGCAATTTTTCTGCCCTCTGGGACCATCAGCACTGGCACAGTTTGCAAAGCATGGCGTAGCATTGTAAGCATCTCGTGCCAGCGGTCTCCGGGACGTGACTAAAGTGACTATGGCTCTGCATGGAAGTTCTATGGACTGTTGGACATCTTGTGTTTTCTTTTCATATTCAACGTATTTTGACAGTATTGAATGGTTCGTTTTATGGATATCTCATGTTGATGTGTGAAAACCCGCAACATTTTTCCTGAACGACGGTTTTTTTTTAGATATCTCCGTTTCCCCCCAAACTTGGATGGCTTCAAGTTAAGCCCTTTACCAATGATCATTCCATGGGGTGAAAAAACATCTGACGAATCCATAACTGGTATGACTCGGGCCATAAGTGTATGAGTATGGGTCAAAATGGTAGTACGGATGATGATGATGATGATGATGATGATGATGATGATAATTTGAGACTGTCATCGTCCTGGAGACCAACCCCTTGGGGCTTTTGGCCTTGTCGTGGCCGAAGGATGTGCGACCCGTTCTCCGTTCGGTCACGACATGCCCCAAGGGCGAGCAGCACTTGCGATCGTCATGGATGTTCAGATGGCGCAGCAGAGAGTCAGAGCAAAAACTGGGTCAACTGGTTTTTGAGGGTACAGTCTGGGGCCAACAAGATTACGGTAAGTTGGTTTATAACTACACTTACAACTTGTTTCTTGTTTTTTCAAATACCCTCTGGTTATTTATCATAGCCATGGAAGCCATGGCCCATAGAAATAGATGATTTTCCCAGCGATCGAAACCTCCATTTATGGTTGGGATTTTCCAGTTCGCTATGTTTAAATAGCCAGATGGTAGATGTTTTTCTTATCCACATGGTAGGTATATCGATCCGCCATGATGAGGCATGTTTTTCTGTGCGAGGTCTGATGATGTCTGATTTTTCTGGACCATTGGTTTCCCTAATGAAATATGGTGATTCTACTGGATCTACCAGCAATTCGATGGGGATTTGATAGGATTCGATATACAGCCAACGAATTGATATTTGGATGTGCTTAAAAATGGTGTATGAGCCCAATTCATGGCAATTTATGGCAAGGGAGAAATTTTCGGATCAACCGGGAGGAGAAAGTCATATTCATATCCTCTATCCTCGAGGTACTTGTATTGTGGAGTGGTTTGCTGTTGTATCCTTGCCACAGTCGGGGATGGCCATTAGAATCTGGGGAACCAATTCTTGGCGACGAAAAACAGGTGCATCCTGGAGACCGGTGGTGCTGAAGAGGATCTCAAGGTTGTGATCCCGTGGTGGGAGAGTTCATCAAGGGGCTTCAACCATAGACATACTTGATAAGGATGGTATAAGATGGTTTGAGATGGTTTGAGACGGTTTAAAATGGTATAAGATGGTTTGAGATGGTTTGAGATGGTTTGAGATGGTTTGAGATCCTTTAAGGTGGTTTGAGATGGTTTAAGATGGTTTGAGATGGTTTGAGATCCTTTAAGATGGTTTGAAATGGTTTAGAATGGTTTGACATGGTTTGAGATGGTTTGAGATGGTTTTGGATGGTTTGAGATGGTTTGAGATGGCTTGAGATGGTTTGAGATGGTTTGAGATGGTATAAGATGGTTTGAGATGGTTTGAGATGGTTTGAGATCCTTTAAGATGGTTTGAGA
>Ga0126342_10022649_pt1 | contig 10347 bp, 11 predicted proteins | sample Cyp1metagenome_FD_92528 | JGI IMG/M metagenome (GOLD analysis project Ga0126342, IMG submission 92528) | Coral microbial communities from Lord Howe Island, Old Settlement Bay, Australia - Cyphastrea 1 metagenome | ecosystem: Host-associated > Invertebrates > Cnidaria > Coral ...
CCCCCCTCTTTCTCTCTGTGGTTGTAAGACACATGTCATCTGATGCCCTTTACGAAATATTCTCTTCTTGATCAATCTTACCTTTTTTCACGCCAAATCCTGCCATAGCTCATATAAACTTCAACCATTCACCGACTATTTTTTACGACTACCATACTCAGAGATGCTTGAAAAACGCGTTTTTCGCTCTCGGGCCAACCGTCGTCTAGTTCTTATTCTCTTCTCTTCTCTGACTCTTCCCATCTCTGCTTTTCATCTGCCCATATTGTCGGAAGTTTGACTTCTAAACTTCCTTCGATGATGATATATCTACTATAACGACTTCACTGCGACCTCAATGGAATCATGGTTTATAAGGGAAATCCTCCCCAAGTGGCTTTAATTCAGGTTAGTGAAATATGATAACGATGATAATTTACCCAGATATATGGAAGTTTCCATAAATAGGGGATCCCCAATAGGTGGTTGGTCTATAATGGAAAATCCATCTATAGATGGATGATTTAGTGCTAAAATGGTGGTTGACTGGAGGGCAAATCCCATGAAATCGCCATAAAACCATCATTTGATGTCCCATGGAATCATGATTTACCACCGTTTTTCCATATTTTAATTTATCAGGTATATACCAACTATTAACGCTTAAACATTGGAAAATGGGGGATATGGTGATACAAAATGCCTGTTTAATGGCGATTTAATGGGATTTACCCTCCAGTAAACCAAAATGGCCATGGAACATGGCCCATCTATAGATGATTTACCAGTTTATAATATTTTTGCCATTGTGATTTGCCACAGTTGTGTCAATTTACCAGAGGGTACTGGGTAGAGCGTTCGTACATGATATTAAAAATCATATTCGTCGATTTGTCGATGTTATTTTTTTGTATTGACTAACTTTGATCCACTAGGGGTGAACTTTTAATATGTTTTGTTTGTTGAGACTAAGAAAATGTCGGAATTCCGGTTTGATGCACACGGAGAGTGTGCATTTTCAGCAAGGCCTAACAGCCTGACAGACACGAGTGACACGAGCACACACAGATTCAGGAGAAACTTGCATTTTGGGGGTTCATAGCAGGAGAGAACAGCGGTTTGCAGAACATTCCAGAAAGTCACGATAAAGCATCTCATCAATGATTCAATTCCGAAACATCCAGGCAAGTTGTTTAATCTCACCATAAGATGGGTATCCACCATTTGATAGACAATCTTCAAAAGGTTGATGATATTTGATGGTTGAAGTCTAAAAAAACACCTTGGTGAATTCTCCAGCTGGGCCCAACACTAAGGCCTTCACGTCTCGCTTGGCCATGTCAACGACCACAAGAACACTGGCAGGCATTCACCAAAGTCGCAGAGGATGTGACTGGGACTTTCAACAGGTTGGAAAAATTGGTAAAAGGAGTTTGAGTCATAAGTATTCAGACATAATTAAGATTTGTTTAGTTTTTCTTCTGGTTTGGATCCGGTCTTTGAAGGCTAGTGGGAAGTTCGGGGTTAGCAAGAGAAATGTGGCATCAGGAGCACGGAAGTTTATTGGGATGACATCGTAAGATCATGAAAGTGCCGAGTCCTTTGGGTCCGTATCATCTCATGGTCCGTATCATCTCATAATTTCAATACGTTGTGTTGCCCTGCTTGAGCTGCAAAAGCGAGAGCTTCTGCATGGCGTGTATTGATGAGGGCCCAACCTTCCACATCACCATGAACACTTCATGACAGAAGGTATGCGTACATACGTCTCAACGTTGGTCATGTTGATGATCTTGATACCTCCACTAATTAACTTGAAAGAGAGAACCATTCACGATAGGTGAATCCGCCCCTTCAAAATGGATTCATCATCATGTTCCCTTTGAAAATGGCCATAACTTGGGGGTAGGTATATCATATCCCATTTTCAGACACACCCAATGCATCATGATGCCTCCTTAAATGCCCGAAAAGTCGTCCAAGCCGCTAAGGCAAGCAGCGTCAGGAGAGAACGACCGTCAGCAGAGGTTTGCAAAAGCATGACCTTTTCGGAACTTACTAGTGATAGTACAATGTATATTAATATATTGTATATATATATAATGTATGTAATGTAATGTAATGTAATGCAATGCAATGAAATGTAATGCAATGCAATGCAATGAAATGTAATGTAATGTAATGCAATGCAATGCAATGAAATGTAATGTAATGTAATTATAATATATATATATATATAATTATATATATATATATATATATATATTATAGAGACATTTTTCAATATCTATTTTCTTCATTAAAAAGGGTGACCAGTGATTTTCTGACCGGTTTTGTGACAAGCGCAGGAGATTTGTTGGAAGTTGTGTTCGCGCTTCTTCGATTTGGACCTGGCCAATGGGCTGTTGGAACAAAGTTACGCTGCGCAGCGGAGTTTGCTGGGCGATCCATGGGGATCCTGAAATCCGAATCACTGGAGCAGCGGAGCAGCTGGAAGTGGTGCTGATGGCCTCGGAAGCGATTCGATGTCCTGTGGATGATCGGATGGCCATGGATGGCCTGCGCGGTCCCAAAAAACATGGTGCAACATTAGTGACAACGAAACGGAGCTCGTGCTGAAAAGTGAGATCCGACATGATGTCCGGCAAATCGCCGCAGCAAGATGGGCTTTAGCCTCCCCGTGGATTGAGCCTCCGCAGCCTGATTTTGGCCAACTTGGAGGTGCAGTCAGTTCCAATCAAAATTGGATACATATGGATACATAACCACAGAGGATGTTAGAGCCCCATATTTCAACTTTCTGGGAGGTAATTACCATGGTTCTCTCCATAAATCACCCCAACTGCACCCCAAATAGCTGCCGAAAAATTGTGAAGATCCCTGCCCTGGATGACCCAAGGCTTGGAAGGGCACTGCCCGGCCATGGATTCATCTGGATGATTTCTAGCAGATTCTAACAGTTTCAGACGACCCTCACGATGATGTGGAGCAACTGGCTAGGCATTCAAATCTTTAAAATGAATCATATTGAATCTTGGCCAGGATTTGTTTTAGATTATCCAGATGCTTCCGGGTCAGCGTGGGATATAGATTGGATATATAGAACTCTCTGACCCTGAGTCAGAAACAATAGCAGCAGCGGCCAACAAAAGGTGCGGAGCACGGGCCGGCTTGGATTAGCAGCCGATTGAGTGGTGGCAAGGAAATGCCTGGCACACTGACAGCAGGAGGGGACAGATTTCCACTTTTCTTGGTGAAACAGAACGGCAGTTTGACCATACACAATCTTTCATAGGGTTCGCACTATTTATTAATTTATTGCCTTGAAGACTTGAACAGAGGCATGAGTTTGCTTGGATTGCAGCAACGAAATGTTCTAGCCTTCGCTTTTGGCATCCTTTGGCAGAATTGTCTACACTCTTACCAGAGGAAGTAGATACTGAGAATCGGCAGTGGGGTAGTCCAAAAGTTGGAACACCAAGCGGCTGCCCGACCAAAGACCAGCAGATCATCTGGATGGAATTCTCAGTTTTTCGAATCTTGAAGAGACCATGACAGCAGAAAATGTGAGGTTCCAAGATGGATGCAGGTGGACAATCCATGCAGTGCCAGGTTGGCCACAATCTGTAGGTTCAATATGGTTTGGTATGGTTTGCTATGTTTGGTTGTTTTGAAAAATGACACATATACACAAAGCAATAACAAGTCATCATGTTGTCACGGTGTATTGAGCCATTCCAAGATCGGGCAAATAATTTTCAGCACCCAGATCTTCATTCTCTTACAGAGGTTGTGAGCAAAGCCCAAGATATCGATACCATGCCATGGGCAGTCCGAGCACTCCTAGTGCTGTTGAGCCACCAGCCACTCCAGCCACTGAGTCGGGAAGCCCACTTTTTTTCACAGGAAATTGGGCAAGTTATACATCAAGTTATTATCCTTAAGTTATTGGTTATTTTGTGAGGAAAGCAATCCAAGTCATTCAAGTTATTGATGTTTTTGCTTGTTTCACCAAGGGAAACCAATGAAAAGGGACCCCATTTGAGGACCCGCCACCGAAATGGTTTTGGGGTGAAAGCACCAGATCAGAAACACTGACGAGCCAGTCCCCATGTTGCACTTGGTTGGTTTGGAAGTCCATTTCTCTGCTGGTTGCATTGTTTGCATTCCCAATTTTGCTGCTTGGATATCGTCAACTTCGCTACTTGGATATCGTTTTGTGTTGGTCAAGTTCCCATTCTTGGTGAAATCCCCAGCAATGCCAATCGGATCGCATTTTTTGTGAGCGACGTCCCCTGCAAGTCTTTTGCTTGTATGGGTGTTTATCCGTGTTTCGCAGAAAATTGTGGCCCCACCGTGGCTTCCTTCCTGACGAACTTTGGTGGTTTTGCAGGTTCCGAACGTCGAACACTTTCAACTCTACCAGTATCCCATGCCCACTTTCGCTACTTAGACTTAGAATGACTTAGATATGAATTTGTTCTTGACAATCTCACCCCCAACATATTTGTTCCAGCTCTATCCCATTCTTAGATCCGCAGGACAGAATCCCAATGTTATACTAATTACCAGTATTTGCATGCATGCATGCATGCATACATACTTTCTTACTTTCTTACTTACATACTTTCATTCTTACTTACATACTTACATTCTATCTTTCTTGCATTTTCCATAATTCCATACGTCCATACTTCCATACATACTTACAATCTTACATACTTACATACTTACATACTTACATACTTACGTACTTACATACTTACATATTTACATACTTACATACTTTCATCTTGCATACTTACATACTTACATATTTGCAAACTTAGATACTAATAAATATGTGATAGATAGAGATAGGTGATAGATATGATAATGTAAAACTGCAGCATATGTGTATAATTAGTTGTATATATATATATATTTAGTATATACTGTACTATAATCTATATCTATATATTATATAGATATCAGAATCTCTATGTGTATATATTCACACTAAATGAAATATAACACGCTGGCAGAAGATGGTTCTGGGGTTGTGTTGCTTTCACACTGAGGCCTTGGAGGAAGGACCTTGACTCGGGCGCACAACTGTCGATTTGGAGCTCCAGCGGAGGCCATTTGGGGGGCCTGGAAAGGTAGGGGATTTCGCCATCAAACGTTGGTGACCCAACCAGTAGAAACCGAGATTTCATCATGGAAAATGTGAATTTAACATGATTTGACCGTGATTTAACCATGATCTCGATTCATCATGATTTAACCACAAAAAAATGTGACTGAAGCAGCAAATTGGGGGATTTAAGTCATGAAAATGGGGTTTAACCAAGAAACATTGGGGGGTCAATCAAAAAGAACAAACACATGTTTGGATCAAGTGGGGACACTTTCAGTATGAACCGATGAACTATGCGATTTTTTTTATTGACCCAACCAGATCAGTGAAAAGGTAGATCTATAATGAGCACAGGAGAATTGGGAACAGAGACTGAATCTTCAAATGTGGGCAGTTTCAACATCCACTTTGAATCATGGGATATTCTGGGTACAGGTAGTTTTTCCCTGTTTTGTTTTTTTCCAAGCTGCCAGTTGAAGGTCTCTCGACATCTCTCGGCCATCCATACACTACTTCTGTCCGCAGGATGTTGGACATTGGGCAAGATTATCGATGCCAATGCCGAACGCTTAAAGGTGCCGGGTCAGGGTTTGCTATGGATCAAATAGGATATTCAGCATTAGATTGAAACTATGGGACACGACAAAGCAGTCATTTAACCATCAAAAGCCGGGATTTACATATATTCATCTGGGATATTGTGAGGGATATGAATCGCACTATCATATTTGGGTTTGTCTGAGATTGCGGTATGGGCCCCCAGAATTGCCGTTGTCGATGATAATGCAGGAATTGGGGGGGTACCCCATGTTTGGACAGTTCCAAAGAATTTTCATCAGAAACCACTTAATATACATTGGTATGTGTATATATATTATATTATTTATATATATATATATACAGATACATACATAAATAAATGAATATATGAATTAATATAAACATTTAAACAAATACAATAAATAAATACAATAAACAACTATACATACATATATACACATAGAGATCTAACAATATGTAAATGATCGTAAATGCAAAGTAGCGTATATGTCTCAATATGCAGACAGTATACGGCAGACATCTTCTTTAGTCTGGGGTCACTCGCGTAATCCTTTCATTGGCAGGTGGATTATGTGGTGGACGGCGAACGTCGGGGAACTTGGTGGATGATTTCTGTTGGTGTCTTCCACCAATCAGTTGAGGATATGGCTAGTTACTTATCATGGGGGCTTTGACCAACAGGATATGGTGAATTCACCGTTAAACTATGGATAGAACGAAGCTTTGGTGAAGGGTAGTTTGAGATAGTTTGAGATACGTAGTTTTACGATGTTTTACGCGGATTACTGTACTCCAAGATTTTTTTGGATTAGATAAAGCAACATCTCTGGCATGTTGATTTTATCGGTCCAAAGTCATCCTGTCTAGTGGTCATTGCTCCAGCTAGATCCCTGTGATGGTGATATCATAGCCATTGTGGTGCTCCAAGAACCTGGGTGATTCTGAAGCGAGAAAGACACATGAACATTATCATATCTATTGAAAATGGCTATTTATAGCGGATTTTCCCATTAAAAAATGTGATTTTCCATAGTTATCTTACTGTAGTTTACCAGAGGGTATATGATTCATAATCATTCTACATCAATATTATCATATATTATCAACATGTTGTCAATTTGAAGCAGGGAAAACCCACGCTCTGTTGCTGAATCTGCTCTCAGGAGTTGAGAAGACCGTGCTGCGAGAGTCCCTGCACTTGCGGCAGGTGGGGAATGCCACGGTCACATGACGTTTCCCAAATTCATGAGGTCCGTCTATGTCAGTCTCAACTGTTTGAAGGGTGTGTTTTCGTGGAAGTTTGGGGTTACGCGGTTTACGTTACCTCCTCAAGGTCAACATGTTTTTGGGTTGAAGCGTCATCAAGCCGGGGCTTATGAACACCCCCATTGTTCGGGGCGTTGCTTTTGTGGATACGGTGACTTGAGCAGCAATTTTCAAAGGCACAGGAAGTAACCTCCTAGGTGCAGTAAGATGCTTTATAACTAGGTCAGCTGGGATTTATGCACGGATATATGATATATTTTTCTTGGGATGATCAATAAACTAACTGGGGGCTCCTCATGTAGCCGGCACTGATTGTTTGCCAGTCTCAGTTGCTTGGAGGTTGTCCCCTTGACACTCAACGAGACCGGGATGCGTTCAGGGTCTAGCTGCTTAGATGAGCCATAGAGTTTGTTAACTGGTCAATACCCATGCTTTATCCCCTGCCTTTTAGTCCATTGCAAAACTGGGGTCTATCATGTTCTATCTCCGTACACCCATTTTAAATTATAAGAGGGTTATAAGCGCTATAATTCATACCAATTACCCCAGTTATGTTAGGGGGTATATCCCAGTTATGATCATCAATTATAGCAAGCCCCCCCAAAAAAAAATAAACGGTGGCAAAATCCTACTGACAACGTTTAAAAGAGGAACATCCCCGAGGAAAAGGATGGAAATTGTTCGATGGAAATCAGCGAACTAAATGAGGATCAATCCCGTCGATGATCATGACACATATGATGATAGTCAATATTGATCAATATAGGACAAACAAATACCCATGATCATCATCATCATCATCATCATCTCCATCTCCATCTCCATCATCATCATCATCATCATCATCATACACCAATATATTTACTATGACTGACCAGTAACTATGATCAACTATTATAACTATAATATATCTATTAAGCCCACCTTTTTCACCATCGGAGGCGCCAGGGCCGCCAGGGCCGCCAGGGCCAGGTGGGGACGGGAAGCGGGTTTCGGACAATGGGTTTAGCGGGTGCGATCCTTCGTTCAGAATTCCAGGTGGATTCCCGCAGCTATTTCTGATGTTTTTGGTGATTTTGGAATGTGCCAGTTAGTTGGGGAACGACCCTCTGAACGACATCCAGAACGACATTGGAACGATCTCCTAAATATACGTATATAAGTATATATCTACATATGTTTACAGGTCTAGGTGCATTTAGAACAAATCAGCAGCCAAATTACACCCGGAACCACCCTAAATGCAGTTTTTGGGGTTTGCAAATTGCATCTGGCACCGTCTTTGTAATCTCTGCAACGAGACCCTAGCCTGAGCGGTTTCCCTCTAGAACCATGCCTTTGCGAGCCCGAGACTCTTCCCCGTGCTGTGCCACCAATGCACGTGCACAAAAAATGTTTGGAGACAGGGCCATTTTATAAGGAATCAGAAGTGCATGCCCACTAGAAACGCAGAGGACCCTACCCGTTCCGGGGAATTCAGACAGGGATCTGATTTTCAGATTGTATAATTGCTGTGTATTCAAGGGTCGTTATTTAGCCAGTTTTCTCGGCTCCCAAACGACCTCAGAACGACCTCTGCACGACCTCTGAACGACATCAGGATTTCAGTCAGAATGACCAATTGTCCACAAAAACCCACAGACCGCAGACCATTCATCCCATGTGCGCTGCGTTCCAAGTCATTGACCTGATAACAATCTGTTCCACACATGGGTTAATTTTCCCAGTAAAACTGTCATTTTTTACGCCATGTTTCAACATGGCCCCGCCATGGGATTGTGAAAAAGATGCCGTTCCCTGAAAAAAAACTGCTGAACGAAACTTTCTCTACGGATATGATGTAGCTGAAAGCAGCTCTGATGTAGATGCAACAAGCTCTAGTTCAAAAAGTTCAGAATCAAGCGCCAAAACATATATATGAAGACCGCCGCTTGGAAATCACATGATTTGCTTTTGGGATCAGGATTTACATACCGTTTTTTCAGCTCAAATGAGATCATATGAAATCCGAGCTTTTGTTGTGATATAATATGACATAATACCATAGGTTACCATATTAACATATGATAACAAATGTATATATATATATATATATTTATTAGCATTATTATTCTTAGTATTATCGTTTTTATTACAAGTGTTTTGTTATCATTGTTTTTATCATTACTGTTTTCATTATTATTATTATTATTTTTATTACTATGATTATTAATATTTTTTATTGCTATGATTATTATTATTACTATTATTATATACATATGGATGTGTTTTTAGTTAAATATGTATATATATATATGAGGTATAACATGATTTCATAATATATGTTGCTGCTTTAATAATATATGGGATAATCTAATACAGTAATGATATTGGATAATTACAATGACAGGGTGATGTTGTTTTTATATAATAATATACAGATATATTTAACACTAACAGAAAAGTTGACATTTCAACCAAGCTGGATTATTGCCCATAGTCGGATGATTACCATATTGTTCTCCAGCTACTGAAAGTATCGGATAATTACAGGATAACATGTGAAATTCCAGGATGACAATTTCATACAACCACAAACCGAAAAATACATGGTGTTTATTTATGTTTATGGATGGTGATCCATAGCCACAGTTGGTGATAGAAATGGTGTTTATATGTTGATAAATGGTGTTCATTGTTGATCTGAAGATGTTTGCTCCTGGTTGACGAATTGCCAAGTTGCGAAGGAAGTGAAGGGAACAGGATACATGTTTTCAGCTGATGCAGATGAACAATTTTTTGCCACAGGACCATTAGCTATTGTCTTATGCTCTACAACCATATTTGGATGTATATATCTAAAAACATGCCCCCACAAATCCCATGCTGTATCATCATCATGTGCCTATTTGATCCCATTATATAGAACAAGTTTTTGCATAATTCATGATATGCGAAGAGTAGCCATGACCCCAAATCAAAACTCGGAACCAATACCTCGAGGCGGACCTTCGATGGTGCAACAAGCTGTGGTGTTGGGAGCTCAGCTCCACTACTCGTACAGATGGCGACCCAAATCAGATACCTTTGTGGTTTGTCATGTTTTGGATCTTAAACCGTCCATTTTTTGGGGGTCAATACTCTTGAGCCATAGCCATATGTCTCCTGACCTTTTGGTTGAAAGGGATACGACTGTGATTTTGCTAGCCAAAGTCATTGTACAAAATGAACCCATGTAGAATTATATGTGTATGTTATAGAGTTACATGTGATCAGGTGTGTATACATTCATACATGCATACGTGCATCCGTGCATCTGTGCATACGTGCATGCGTGCATGCGTGCAGGCCTGCATGCGTACAGACAGACAGACGTACGTACGCACACGTACATACATGCATGCATGCATGCATACATACATACATTCATCAATCATGTCTAA
>Ga0126342_10022650_pt1 | contig 10347 bp, 5 predicted proteins | sample Cyp1metagenome_FD_92528 | JGI IMG/M metagenome (GOLD analysis project Ga0126342, IMG submission 92528) | Coral microbial communities from Lord Howe Island, Old Settlement Bay, Australia - Cyphastrea 1 metagenome | ecosystem: Host-associated > Invertebrates > Cnidaria > Coral ...
AAACTTACACCAAAATCCTGTGGACACAATAGTGTACCCCTCGAACATTTCCAGAGTAACAGAATAATTTTGAGGTCTGTGGACACAATAGTGTATCCCCACACTAATCAGTAACCAACATTAGGTAAATTAACTATAAATGGGCCATGTTCCATAGCTATGTTAGTCATTACCAGAAGGTATTTTCCATGACATCAACCATCCAGAATCCAACAAGCTTGGGGTACCCAATGGAAAGCCCCATGACGTAATGGTACCATTCACATCGCCGTGTCCTGAAAAGGGGCTGACACGCAAAAATCTGATTCGCCAAGGTTGGGCGAACTGGAAAAGACCTCGGTTGTTTCTTGGGAGCTCACTTGAGCAAATGTTTCCCTCCATGAACCATGATTATATTAATATAGTTCAGTGCTGATTAATTAATCTCCAGCAATTATTCCATGAAACCAGCATTGATTAATTATTCACCAGTATTAACCATCAATAACGCCCAGGTATAATATATATATATATATAAATACTATACAATACTATGCATATATCTATTGTTGGTGACGTGGCGTACTACCACGCATCCCAAGTAGCTTAGTTCACACTAGTTATTTCAGTGAATTGAACATACTTATCATTGCTTGTCCTGCTAACAAAACCAGTTGTCATATGTGACATAATCATAATGTCAACAATAATCATTAATTATAACAAATTGTCAATAGTCATCATCAATAATGGTAATATATTAGTCAAACCAGTTGTCAATAATGATTATGTTACCATCCAGTAAATTAACATGACGACCTCCCATGAAGGGCCATGACCTGAGGTGGAAGAAATCTGTTTCCACAGTCTTCACTAGTCGAATGGGTGATTTAAAAAAGGTCAAACTGTTAATTTACCAGAGGCTAAAATTGTGAATTTCAGTTTCAAATCTTAACTTAAGTGATTTAACATGTCCATTTGAACTTGACACTTGCAACTGTCATCAGATAAAATTGTCAGGTTTAAATCACTTGAAACCAATTTTGAACGATTTACCCTCTGGTAAACTAACCTAGCTATGGAAAATCACCATCTTTATTATGTAAATTAACTACAAATTTGCCATTTTCCATAGCTATGTTAGTCATTGTCAGAAGGTAACTGAAATCAAGTTTGAAGAACATGTCAATAGAATTCGACTATTTTCACCGCCTGCTGGATCCCCAACCAGAAATCTTTCATGTTGGTTCCCACAATGTGGGGCCCCCAGTTATAAGTTGGATTTTAAACCCCATTAACTATATATATATGTGTATATATATATATATATACTTATAATTATACTTACGATAAACCATAGTTACTGGAGTTATAAACCAGCTTAGCTATCTAGGGGGCCCCACATTGCAGGCAACCATTTGTTGTGGAGTGAATCTCAGCCCATAGTGAAACAACATGCAACAACCATGTATGGGAATGGGTTCCGGTGGTGCCTAGTTAGCGAAGTTGGTCTATAACTCCAGAGATTGAAACCCATCAAATTCGCTGTTGGGAATTTCCTTAGGGCCTTACAAGAAATTGATACTGTTCTCTGGAGGTTAGAAACAAGCAAACATCACTGCTCGGGGACCACCTTGTACGGTCAATTTTGAGCAATTCTTTGTATTGAACCAATTTGTGGGATTCCAAATGTCGACCCCCAACTTGTAACTTGTAACCAGAAACTTCAGTTGTGACATGCAATCCCCATCATGAAACGATATATCCATATCATACATTATCATACCATATGGGTGTGGCTGCAAATGATGACTTTAACCATCTTTATATATGGCAACATAATGGGGCAAACATATGTTTATCAAATTTGCTGATTTTTATGCCCATGGTTTTCCAATGGTTTCCCATCGTTTTCCTATGGTTCCCATTTCGGGCAAATCTGTTTGGAACCGGGCCGATGTCCAGTTGCCAAGGGACCAAAATGTGGCCGCTACCTTCAGGAACAGGACCAGCAAGCTCTACCTGATCCGGCCCTGATGGTGGATCCCTGAACCCCAAAAGCATGGGATTTTTCCAATGAAAAGCATGACAAATGCAGGATTTTCATATGGAGAAATGGTGCATGATTTAACCAGCAAAGATTTGGACTTGATCAAAAGTGATTTATGCCTTCCTCAGTTGACACAAATCACTTGTTTCACGTGTGGGTTTCTGGGGAATATAACGAACCAACTCGCGGGGCCGCAGCTTGTTTCAGCCATGGTCCGAAGAAGGGAATCCAAGCACTTGGTGGGCACCACCAAGTGTGGCGAACTACCCTCGAATATGAAAAAAAGAAGGTGGTCTACTTGGTGGTGAACTACCCACTTAGTAAGTAGGTTATAAACCTAGTTATTTCAATGGATTAGGATTAAAGCTACTTATCCCACGCACACAAAACCAGGGTTTTCACTAACCTACAACCAGGATCGGTAGTTCGCTACCAAGCATGACAGTGGATTGATGTCGACTCGGTGGATTATGTTTGGGTTTTCCCATTGGAAAAAAATCAGCTCACATCTTGCAACTCAACTTGACAACTTGGATAATTTGGGGCTTCGCCATTTTATCTGGTTGATAATGATAGTTAATGATACTAGTTAATAGTAATAGTTAACAATGATAGTTAATCATACTATATAGTTAATAATAATATAATTTCACCAACTGAATATGTTGGGGATGATTTTTGGACCTGATGTACCAATACTCATGGGATTTTACCAGCGGGAATTTCTCCGTAGTGGCTGGCCAAGTTCAAAAAAGCTATCGAGTACCCTCTGGTAAACTAACAGTTACCCTCTGGATATTTAAGATAGCCATGGAAAATCACCATTTTTAATAAGTAAACCCAGGTAAACCGTCATCCATCTATAAATGGGCCATTTTCCATGGCTATGTTAAATAACCATATAGTTGATTTACCCATTTACCCATTAGAAATGGTGATTTTCCATAGTTATGTTAGTTTACCAGAGGGTAATTGTTGCGTGAAAGCTTCGTGAAGCCATACCTGTAGACCTACCATTTGTTGACAAATAGGCCTTATTCAAGTGAGCGCCTATCAAAGATTCGGTTTCTGCAGTCAATTACCATCTGGTTATGACTAACATAGCCATGGAAAATCACCATGAAACCATCTATTTTTATGGGCCATCTATATCATGCCTACGTTAGTCATAACCAGATGGTATAGTCAACTTATAGATGGTATAGTCACTTTTCAACTATAGTCAATTTTCTTACCATCTATAAATGGACCATTTTCCATCTGGTAAACCATCTATAATAGGTTAGTCATGTTTAGTCAATTATAGTCAATCAACAGAGGGTAAGCAGCCCAATCTCACTGCCTCTAGTGGCTCTTCTTTTCGCACATCCTGGCATCATGGTCGGCATCTGATCTCTTTTTTATGGCGAGCGTGCGGAATGAATCTCAAGAAAAAACGTAAGAGAAGTGGACTATAGAACCACTCATTTAAGCTACTGGGATATAATCTGGGATATTTCACTAAACCATAATAAACCAAGAAAGAACAACTAGAAAAATCACTTTGAAGTGAAAGAGTCTTATTATGTTTTTTTTTGTCAGTTTTTTCAAGTTTCATGATTTTCATGGCACTCACCCACAGAAAGGGCTCATTCACCTGATCAACCGCTGAAGTTAGACATGAGGATGGATCAAGTTACCTATGGCCATTCCAGGAACCGATTGAAAAAGGAGGTACCGATTCCATATATTTTTGGCCTATGTATGTAAGGCCTATGTTTCAGGGAATATCCCCTTAAAAAATATGGCCAGAAATATAGTACGTTTGCGTACCTCCATTTTAGGATCCTGAAATTCCCATTGAATTTTTACACTAGTTATTTTGGCCTGAAAACCAGGGTACCAGGGTAATGGTTTTGACCCATAGCCGCCATATGGCTCAGTATGGCTAATCTTCGACACCCAAAGAAAGACATGAGCTGCTCAATTCGTCAAATGTCCCGTTACTGCAAAACAACAACTCTAGTCCTAGCCTACCATTCATCAAGGTTTGTCTAGAGAAGCAAAGTTCGAATCTAGTTACGCACCCTACGGAAATTTCATAATAGCTATAGAACATTACCATTTTTATATTACGGTACCCTCTATAAATGGGCAGGCCGGTCCATTGCTACGTTAGACCAGAGGGCTCTCCGAACATCATGGGGATTGAACGTTCCCAAGTTGGGGAATTGTCCATTGCCACCTTTGATGACACCCCTCCGGGTAATCCCGAACAAAAAAAATCAACCAACTGTTGGGCGTCTTGCAGCCATTTCAACCATATATATATACCCTCTGGTTATTTAAGATAGCCATGGAAAATCACCATTTCTACTAGGTAAACCCAGGTAAACCATCTATAAATGGGCCATTTTCCATGGCTATGTTAAATAACCAGAGGGTATATATATATATATATAAATCATTATATATATATATATCCATATATCTGAATCTGTTCATCCTGAGTTTCCAGATCATCACATTTTTCCACAAAGAAACACGTGGCGGAAAATCAACAGGAACCAGTGAACAAAAAATGGTCTTGATGTGGCGTTTGGTAGAGATAATCATGGAATGAGTTCCTAGGATATAAATGGATTTACCATTAATATATCAAACATTAACAAAAACACTGGGATATCCCTTCACAAATGGAACTCGCGATGGGGAAAACAACTACAGGATTGGGCCCCCGTAAACGATAGCGCTCAGTTGAGATCTGGCTGTGGCTGATTCTATGGTTTATGGTAGATATCACTATAGTTAATGGGGTTTATAGTTTATAGTTTACCATAAACTATAGTAGTTATAAACCCCATTAACTATAGTGATATCTACCATAAACCGGTAGTTTATAACTATAGTTATGGTAGATATCACTATAGTTAATGGTAGATTCACATAACTGGGGGGACCATCCTGTAGAAGAGCTCGTTTTTCATGCCATGTTCCTGCTCCCGGCCCCGACTCTGATGTGGCCATTCTTAGAGCTGCTCGAGACATCGTCGCCACAGGGCTTTTTGCCCCAGAAGATCCTACCAGGATGTCTTTTGGAGCTGGAACTGCTGGGAGCCATAAGATATCTAAATTGTGTTTTAAGCATGAAACATGGAGATTTCATGACGATTTGATGGGATATACAGTGATGAATACGTCTAAAATCTCTCTACATATCTCTACTAGATGGCGCCCCGCGCTGAAATTTGTTGGGGTATAAACCTCGATAATAATATGATAGATTTATTCTACCATAAACCCGAGTTGACATAGTGAACCAAACCAACTTAGCTATCTAGCGGGCCCCAACTTGCATATTTACCCACCTGAAACAGCAGATATTTAACCAACTGAAATCGCATATATTTACCCAATTGTTCTTTGCGTTTTTAGATGTTTGGTAACTATATCTAAATATACGGATTTAGACATACACGAACTGGTATTTTAGACTACCTCCGGAAAGGTTTTCCTCGGCCTGCCCGGATACGGAATCCAATTTATTCAAACATATATTGAAAATCATTTAAATATACGGATGGAACTAGTGTTTCATACTACCTCCTTTTGGCCTTGTGGTCTGGCCCTCCACATAAGAGATGCACTGGATTGATTTCAGGGAATCTATTTACCCTTCAGAAATCAAACATGGGAATGGAAAATCCTACATTCTTAGTGCTTTTTTTGCTCCCATTAAAACAAAAATTTAGAGGGGATTTCCTGTTTGTGTACCGGATTGTATTTAGAGGAAAACATGTTGCTCACCTGAAATTCCGAGCAAAATCTTGTCTTGGACGGGTTTCCAGTCAGGGTTTCCATACAAAGAATGTCCTCCAGTCAGCTGGTTCCTTCAGCGACAACTTCTTACGCAGGGAATCTACGGCTTACGGCCGTGCCAAAATGAAGAATGCATGTTATCATCATATGGAGATGGGTCATCTATGGTCACCGAACTGATTACCATATTTGGGGGAATAACCACACATTACCATCTGGTTATGTCAAAATAGCTATTGAAACTGGCCATTTATAGTGAATTTTCCCATTGAACATGGTGATTTTCCATAGTTATGTTAGTTTACCAGAGGGTAACCGTTAACCAGCTATTTTAGTGTATCATTTGGGTACCAGGGTGGTCAAAACCCATCCCCATATCCGTTTCCTGGTGGAACCTGAAACATGAAACATGCTCCAATCCCATTCAAGACTCTACTGGTTGCCTGATACGAATCCCCAGCAATCCCCTAAGCAGTTTTTTCTTTTTTGTTACCATCGTATAATAACCCATCAACCATCATTGATCACACATGTTTGAGATTTACCCCATACAGTTCGCTATAACCATCAAACAGCCAATCAAAAAAATGGGGTTATGAGTTCTATCCCATATTATCGCACATCTCATGATTGGAACTAATAATGATTGTTAAGTCATGTTAAATCAACACATCAACCAATCAACCAACACATCAACTCTCTCCCAATATTTGGCGCTAAGTTCATGGCTCACCTGAAAATCATGGCTGAGACCACCAGCGCTAATATGATGGTGACCATTCATGTTATTATACTTATATTTGTATCTCATATAAAATATATCCAATCCCATCTGCTTATAGCATCCCACTATGATATTTAATCCCAGAATATAGTTGTACATTTATATTTATATTGCTTTAAAAATCCACTAGTTATAGTTACAGTATATTCCCAATAAACCCAACAATTTATCAATTGATTTCTTTTTTCGCCAACTTAGCTATCGAAAACAGGCCTCACCTTAGCTACCGAACGATCCCTTCAGGATGGTGCCCCCTAGTTATGTAAGTTGGTTTATAACCCTATGAAAATTTAACATAGCTATTGGATGGAAATTGCCATTTATAGTCGATTTACCTTTTAAAAATGGTGATTTTCCAGTTCGCTATGTTAATTTACCAGAGGGTAACTATAGTTATATCTATCTATCTAATCAACCATAGAAATCAGCCACAGCCATATCTCAACTGAACGCACGCTATCTTCTTCGGGGGCCCCATCCTGTACCCTCTGGTAAATTAAGAGTTTTATAGTTGATTTACCGTAATTAAATTTTAAAATGGTGATTTTCCATATAGTTATCCCAGCATATTCCTATGATATGTCCAAGATTCTCCTGTGAAAACAACATCGCCAGTCCTATATTTCTCGATTTTCTCCTCTGATTTTGCGGGAGTGACGGTCACCTTGACCTGGCGATTTTTCGCGCAAAAAAACGCGAGGAACGAGCCGGGCGGGCCGCGATCGACCGCTCGGATCTGACAGGTCTTTTTTGGAGAATATATGGTGGATATATAAATATATATATAACTATATTATATATATAATATTATATTATATTATATTATATATATATGTAATATTATATATATACACATATCCCATATGCTCCATGGTGCTGGCATATTGACCAACATTTGCCCGAACAAAATCACCCAAAGGTAGGTAAATATACCATACATGGAGCATATGGGTATATATGCAATGTGGTGCCCCCCAGTTACCCACAGTTATAAGTTGGTTTATAAACCCCATTATCCGCAGTTATACGTATAATCAACGATAGTTATTGGACTTATAAACCAACTCAGCTATCTAGGGGGGGCCACATTGTATATGTATATATATATATATGCATATGACAAATGGTTTCAAATGGGATAATCATAATCAACATTGAGATTATTATTAACATATATTATATATATACATACTCAGAATTAGTTTTTTTCCAAATCTAGAACGATGATACGGCTGTCATAACCTTGGTCCAATTGCAAGTCCTGATGTCTAGGGTTATGCCATTAAATAGGTGTATATATATAATATACTGAATTATGTTAATGTATATACGTATATACTTAAATACTGATATATATATATATGTTTAAATTGTTAAATGGAAAACATGGATTATAACATATTGCACTGTGGAAACACGTTCACCATGTCGGTCACTTTGTGGGATGATCCAAGTAACGATGCTCCTGGGCAAAGCTGAAGACTTCCTCTACTACTTGGTGGCGAACTACCCACGAATCCTGGTTGTAGGTTAGTTCACTATAGTTAATGGTTTATGGTACAAATAACTACGGTTAATGGGGCTTATAAACACTTAGTTAGTAGGTTAGTGAAAAACCTGGTTTTGTGAAAGTGGGATGTTTGCAGGATTAATCCACTGAAATAACCAGGGTGAACTAACCTAGTTGTTTCAGTGGATCAACCTTACTTCTCCCACTGACAAAAACAGGGTGAACTAAGCTACTTAGGATTCGTGGGTAGTTCGCCACCAAGAACTGTACCCTCCGGTATCATCAAATGTAGCAGAATGATGGGAAATCTCGAACGATTCATGGAGGTTTCAAGGGAAATTCGGGCCGAACGTTTGCTGGTGGATTCTCCCGCAAGCTACGTTTGTAAAAACTGGAGGGTACATGATAGTTGCAAGGTGGTGTCTCAGTTCGTGAACGCGAAGTTGGTGGAACATGGTCGAACTCTGTTGATTCTATCTGATGAAAATAAATCAGAGACAATAATGTGGTGCCCCATAGTCAGCTAAGTTGGTTTGTAACTCCAATAACTTGGGTTTATGGCAAATATACGGAACTACTTACTGGGGGTTATAAACCACCTGCACATCACGGGGGGGGCACCCCTTTGAAGGTGGTGACCAGCTTCATCTTTGTTGGTGAAGCCCCCCATTGAATGCTACAGATATATCCAACATAAAATCTACAAAAAACAGATCCTCCCACTTAGTAAGTGCATGGTAACCATGATTGTAGTCACACCCCGATTCGTGGGTTATCCATATTCATCCCATATACTTACAAATGGGTTATAACTATAACTATACTAGTTCGTTATTTGCGTATCATAAGCCATGGTTATTGGAGCTATGTTCACCAACTGAACGCCACATTGTAATGATCCCATATACAAATGGTTTATAACTTGTTATAACTATATTAACTCACCAGTTGCTAAGTGGGATGATCCTCCAAGTAGGGGACACTGGCCTTGATTTCCAAAGGTTGGATTTTCAGAGCTGAGTTGTCAGTTGGATCAGTTGTCAGTGAAAATCACCAACATTCAATGGGAATTATCATCCAAGTATTATGGTATTATTCATGAACCATTGTTTAATATTAAATAGTGTTATCCCATTAGTTCAATGGGAATAAAAAAGGATCCTAAATGGAGGTACGTTAGTATCATATTTCTGGCCATATCTTGTGGGGATATCCCCTTACATAGGCCTAAACAATAGGCCTTATATATGGTAGGTACCTCCAATTTATATAAGGTTAAATCACCAACATGGTGAAATCACCATTTTTCATGGCTAATTCCCCATTTTCTTTCGGTCAATGGGTGCTCCAACTTACAAGTTAGGTCCACCCAGTGACGTGAACGTTAGTTCATAATGGCTCTAATCACCATTAAGTAGTTCCACATATCTACGATACAAGCAAGTGAAATGGGGTTTCTGAAGTCATGGGGGTACCCCCAGTAATCATAAATTTTATAGATGTGATTTTCCATGAAACCAACCATCCAGAGAGCTTCGGGTACCCCCGATTGATGGAAACCCCCGTGACATCGTCGCATTGCGCGGCGCACCTTGGCCTGCTTTGGCTCAGGGTTCTCATCTACAGTGACCTGCACCTCAGAGGAGGCGAAGGTTGAAACATTACATATGTATATATGTATATATGTATATATTTATATATGTATATATGTATATATGTATATATGCATATATGTATATATGTATATATGTATATATGTAAATATGCATATATGTATATATGTACATATATATGTACACATGCATACATGGATATATGGATATGTGGATGTATGGATATATGTAAATACGTAAATAAGCATATATGCAAATATGTATGTATGTCTGTCTGTCTGTCTGTCTATCTGTCTGTCTGTCTGTATGTATGTATGTATGTATGCATGTATGTATGTATGCGTGTATGCTTGTATGTGTGTATGTATATGTGTATGTGTGTATGAGTATATGTGTGTATGTGTGTATGTGTGTTTGTGTATGCATGTATGTATGTATGTAAGTATGTATGTATGTATGTATGTAGGGATGTAGGGATGTATGGATGTATGTATGTAGGTATGTAGGTATGTAGGTATGTAGGTATGTAGGTATGTAGGTATGTAGGTATGTAGGTATGTAGGTATGTAGGTATGTAGGTATGTAGGTATGTAGGTATGTATGTATGTAGGTA
>Ga0126342_10022651_pt1 | contig 10347 bp, 11 predicted proteins | sample Cyp1metagenome_FD_92528 | JGI IMG/M metagenome (GOLD analysis project Ga0126342, IMG submission 92528) | Coral microbial communities from Lord Howe Island, Old Settlement Bay, Australia - Cyphastrea 1 metagenome | ecosystem: Host-associated > Invertebrates > Cnidaria > Coral ...
ATCTAATCTATCTAATCTATCTAATCTATCTAATCTATCTAATCTATCTAATCTATCTAATCTATCTAATCTATCTAATCTATCTAATCTATCTAATCTATCTATCTATCTATCTGTCTATCTGTCTATCTGTCTATCTATCTATCTATCTATCTATCTATCTATCTATCTATCTAATCAATCTTTCAACCTATCTATCAATCAATCTTTCAATCTATCTACCAATCAATCTATCAATCAATCTATCTATCAATCTATCAATCTTTCTATCTTTATTTCTTTCTTTCTTCTTTCTTTCTTTCTTTCTTTCTTCTATCCATCCATCCATCTATCTTTCTATCTTCCTATCTGAAAGGAAGCAAGTATGCGAGATTTCCGTCAAAAGTGGAAGTTGAGATGTCCAAAACGATGACTTCATCAAAAAATAGCATTTCTGAGCTCCAAAACGCAGAAATTCAGCGAGACTTCCTCAATTTTTGAATGTGACAATTGACAACATCAAAAACAAAGCAATTTTGCAAGACTTGTTTGAAAAGTAGACAGTTGAGTCCAGACCTGACGGCCTCGTGCCAATGCATTTGCGGTCATTCCCGCCACGAAAAAGTAAGGCCAAGTCATACGAAGTGCTGCACCTGCCACGCAAAATCATCTTCCCAAAACTGAAGATCCGATGCGCCAAAATGCCCCTCTCAGGAAATCAGCGCCCGGACCTCCTAACATCTCTGATGGAGATGTCTCTTGTGCTGTGCCTGCCACGGAAAATGCATCTTTGCAGATCCTCTTCAGATGTCCCACGCCTGCCATCGTTTTTAGAAATGCTACAAAACCCTCACGTTTGTGTCACTTTTGACAAGGTGCAGAATCCATTGCGCCCGCCATGCAAAACCGTATCCAAACTTCGAAAAGTGGACCATCTCTTAACGCTTGACGTCCAAATGCTCTTAGTGCCACAACGGTGTGCACTTTTTCAACATCTCAAGTTCCAAAAGTGATCCAGACGTGTGGTGTTTTTGCCATTTTAACTTGGCAATACGCTTCGCGCCACTATTGCGCGCGCTTTTCCAACATCTCAACTTCCAAAAGTGCTCCGACAATTAGGTGTTTTTAGCATTTTGACTTCCAAATGTGCTCCGCGCTACAGCGGCGTGCAATTTTTGATCTCTGATCATTCTGATCTGACGAAGTGGCTCCGCACCCGCCGCTTTAGCGAGCCTACTTTTCGACCCTCCAGAGCCACAAAGCATGGGAAAAACAGTGTTTCGCGACTTTTCTACCTTTTCGCGCGCCTAGATCTTCTTTCTACTGACTCTGTCCTTCTGACTTCTTCTCTTCTGACTCTTTCTCTTCTCTGACTGCTCTCACGTGTGCTTTTCCATCTGTCCATATTGTCGGAAATTTGACTCCAAACTTCCTTCGATCATATACAAATGAAAAACACATACACACAGGTCACACGGGTGCAAATAATGGTTGCTTCATGCGGCTCCAGCAGGTTTAGCAAACACACTAATGTATGATGTAGTAGGCCGTACTGTAATGGAACTTACCTTGATGTAATGTAATGTAATGTCATGTCATGCAATGTAGCGTAATGTATGGTAGCGTGTAGCGCAATGCAATGCAACGTAACGTATAGTGTATGTACATAGCGACGATATCTGGTTATATTACATTTGCCTGGAAGAGGCCCTCAATTCCAAGGAATGGGAGTGGTCAAAGATATACTGACAATATCTGGTTATATACTTGTACATACACATGACATTAGTCTGCAAGAGGCCCTCAGTTCCAAGGAATGGGAGTGGTCAAAGATGAAGCGAAAGCAGTGAGACTTTTTCGTCATGCAGCGAAACTCGGCGCGGCAGAAGCTGGAGCCCCATCCACATCACTGCCTCACAACAATGCAAGACAGAAACGGACGGAACTGCAGAGATCGGATGAATTCGCTTCAACGCCTCACCAACACTTGGCATGATGCTCTCTGTGACATGTTCGGCGCGAGAGCGAACTTCAATCCAAATTGGTTTTGTTACCAAGGGTATGCTGAACTACGGTTTGGCACTTCTGCGAGGAAGCGGTGGAGTGAAGGCAGAAGATTTGCAAGGCGTGAGGCCTTTGCTTGATCTACTTTTGTTTGTCAAAGGTGGACTATCAAGAAGCTTTGGAGTGGGCGCAGAAGTCTGCAGCGTTGCCACCCTAGCTTTTGCAGATCAACACTCCGCAGATTTGGTTTGATGCTTTGCAATAGAACTTTCCCAAAGTTGACTGACCGACCATCCCACCAACTGACTTTCCTTGCGCTTGCTTGCAAGCCTTTGTAGTCATCATGTTTCTAAGATTGGGGCACGGCTTGGCGCACCAACAGATTCTTGGGCTGCATTTGAGAGCTCTTTCTGCGCAGTGAAGAAAGTCATCCTTCCCGTAGGTTAAGACCGCTGTAGAGATGCAGTGCAAAAACCTCATTTTCCCGGCTGCTTTTTCCCCCTTTTCTTGGTGTTTTTTGGAGCTTCAAAGGCTTTCAATGTTCTTCAATGCTGCCAAGCATCCAAATCCGCCGGCACGCTGTGTGCCGTCTTCAATGGAGGACCTGAATGGGAGCGGTTTGTGCTTGCAAAATGTGTCTCATGTTGTCAGTCTCTCTGTGATTCGGAAGGGTACTTTCCATACAGTCAAGTGGAACTGTGTCTCAAAAATAGCCAACGGCAGCTACTGTAATTGCACAAGAGAAAACGTATGCAGTGTCACGGTCGCCATGCTGGTGCGCAATTTGTTTTGCTACTGGAGATGCTCTTTCAGAGTGTAAAAGGACACTGCTTGAGAACGAGCGTCAATACACTTCCCGTTGAACTCTGTTGACGACTCTTTAGCGCTTTCTGCATTCTGCATTTCATCAAGCCTTGCAGTCGGTCAAAAAGTGCGGAGGAGCTTCGTTCGCTTGGCGTGCGCGAACTGCGAGACCTGCTGCGTTTAGAAGGCGGGACTGTTGGTGTCTCTTTTGGTCATTGAAGCTGAAAGAAATCCTAGAAGCTCTGCTCCATTGGAAATTCGTGGTCTAAGGCATTGACTTCTCCGATTGCGTAGAGAAGTCTGATCTCATTGCAAGGGCAGCTTTGCATTTGCTTTGGCCTCACTTGTTGCATGATGGTGGAATGCCAGTTTGGGCAGAGATGTGTCGCCCATTGCTTTTCCAATTCGTTGCTAAGAGATGCTAAGAGTATGAAATTGTTCGAGATTGAAGAGCTGTGGATTCAAACTCTACAGTAAGGGCAGACTCAGCATATGAGCAGGGCTGACAGGCTGAGACTTCCAAGAAGTTGTTGGCAATTGTTGGCGCATGTTGGCAAATGCCCAGGCCGGGGGTCGCAGAGCCTTGGGATGCAGCGCCTGAGCGCGAAGCTTAGCTGCTCAGTGTTGCTCAGATTTGCTCGGCGTTGCTCAGCTCTGTCAGCCTGTCCAAACTTCTTTTGGGAGTCGACTGGACTGGACTCGGGTGGACTCTACTTTACCGACTTAACCGAATTAACCCACGGCTTGATGACGTTTGAATATGTTTGATGTTTCTTTGTGACTTGAAGCCCCTTCAAGTATTTCCTGATTCGGGGCAAGGCACACGGTGCTGTTGGAGCCCAAGAAGCTGAGCAAAGAGGACATTATGAGGTGGGCTTCTTGACATGGATCTTCTACATTCTTTTGCCGTATATCTTCTACCACATCTACAACATTCAAACACATCTTCCAGTACTTTCCCGTTGGTTGTGGGTTGTCTTTGTTTGTTTGTTCGTTTGTTCGTTGGTTCATCGGTTCGTTGGTTCGTCGGTTCGTTGGTTCGTCGGTTCGTTGGTCTCGTTGGTTCGTTTGTTCGTTGGTTGGTTGGTTGGTTTGTTTGTTTGTTTGTTTGTTTGTTTGTTTGTTGCAGTAACTGATATCAACTGTCTCCTGATGAGATCCCATTCGCAACCATGGTGAAGCGGTCATTGTGCGTTTTTTGCAAGTCCGACGCCACCGATCTTTCGTTATGGATGAAAGGGGCAGATCCACATGTCACACACACACACATCACACACATCATCTATATTTAGTTATCAAAGGAAGTTCGGAAGTCTATACTTCCGTGTAGCGGATTTCAAAACTGTAACCCCCACAATCACAACCACCAATCACAACAACCACCGCTATCACAATCCACTATCACAACCAACCCCATCACAACCACAGCCACAGCTATCACAACCACCACTATCACAACAACCACTATCACAACCACCGCTACAATCACAACTATCACAACTACCACTATCACAGCCACCGCTGGCATAGCCACTGCTATCACAACCACCACCTCTCACAGCCACCAGTATCACAACCACAACTACCACAATTGCCACTATCACAGCCACCGCTGCCATAGCCACTGCTATCACAACCACCGTTATCACAACCGCCACCTGTACCTGTCACAGTCACCAGTATCACAGCCGCAAGTACCACAACTACCACTATCACAGCCACCGCTGCCACAGCCACTGCTATCACAACCGCCCAGTATCACAACCACCCAGTATCACAACCACCACTATCGCAGCCACCAGTATCACAACCGCCACGATCACAACCACCGCTATCACAACCACCACGATCACAATCACCACTATCACAGCCACCAGTATCACAACCGCCACAATCACAACCACCGCTATCACAACCACCACGATCACAATCACCACTATCACAGCCACCAGTATCACAACCGCCACGATCACAACCACCGCTATCACAACCACCACGATCACAATCACCACTATCACAGCCACCAGTATCACAACCGCCACGATCACAACCACCACGATCACAATCACCACTATCGCAACCACCTCTAAAGCTTCGTGTTCACATCTTGCACTTTGCCTTTTTTCAGGGAAGTCTCCCAGGAAAGCTTCGTTGTCACATCTTCAACTTTCAGCTTTTGAAGGAGGTATCGCACGAAAACTGTGTTTTCACATCTCCAACTTTGAGTTTTCGAGGGAAGTCTGGCACGAAAGCATCGTTTGTATATCTTCAACTTCAACTGTCAGATTTTGAGGCAAGTCTCGTACGAAAGCTTCGTTTTTACATCGTTTTCAGATCTTTAACTTTCAGAATTTTGAGGGAGGTCTTGCACAAAAGCTGCGTTTTCACACCGTCAACTTTCACTTTTTGAGGGAGACCTCGCACGAAATGCGTTTGTGAGAGTTAGCGGATGCACGGAATGACACATTGTTTTGCAGCACAAAACGCGCTTCAGAAGATAGAGGGGGAAGGTCCGCCGCGCGACGTTGCGGGACGGTCTCGGGCGTCTTCGGATCATGGTCGGATCGGCCCCGCGCTGTATCTGCCGCTTCAGGCATGAGGGAAGTCTCGCACGAAAGCTTCGATCTCACATCTTCAACTGTGATTTTTTCAGGGAAGTCTCCCACCAAAACTTCGTTTACACATCTTTCAGGCAAGTCTCGCACGAAAGCTTCGTTGTCACATCTTGACCTTCATTTTTTCAAGGAAGTCTCGCGCGAACGCCTGGATGATGCTGTCGTGGCCAACGAAGACCAACTGCGTGCGTCGTTGTGGACCGCGCAGGGAACCAACTTCCAATTGAACTTGTGTTTGTCCGCGGCTGCGGTGTCTCGCTGGGAAGGGGAAGAGATTTGATGGGATGTCAGCAAATGTAAACATGTAAGGAAAGCAAGAAACAGATACCGAAAGATGAGGTGAGCTGAAAGAAGAAGAGAAGAGAATCGAAAAAAAAAGTGCAGCGGCACGAAAAATCAGACTTGAAATGAGACAAAAGGAGCTGACGCAAGTCTCAGAAGAGCGATGACATGTTGCTCAATTGAAAAAGAACTGCGAAGAATGGAGACGCTGAGAAAAGCTAAAAAGGGAAGAGTTCTGATGAGAAGTGATGAGATGAGAAAAGCTGAGATGACAAAAAAGGGAGAAGAGAGCAGTTGACATCAACCGAGAAGAGATGAGATGAGCTGAGAATAGCAGAGAAGACATGAGATGAGTTGGGATGAGATGAGATGTGGTGAAGAACGCTGGGAAGACACAACATGAGATAAGATGAGATGAGATGAAATTGGCTAAGGTGAAATGACATGACATGAAATGAGAGGACTTGAGGTCGGATGAACATGCGAAAGGATCGTGATGAAATGGGGGTGATGGCACGGAAATGACAACTCATGAATGTGGTGCTGCGAAGCACAGAGGGCTTGCCGGCACCCTACTTCCGCCCTCGGTTTGCACGGGCACTACTTGTATATATAATTAATTGTAATTATATGCAATTAAATGTAGTTATATGTACTGTAGGTATAGGTATTTGTATATGCATATGTATATTTACACGTGTATGTTATCCATATACACTATCCAGTCATTGACGAGATGTTTATATAATGTGTTAAGGAATTCAAAGAAGTTCCGCGCCAGGCAGAGGGCACAGGCTGCCGCTTCAAAGCCTTCAGGCCAAGGCTCATCAAATTGAGAATCTGCACAAACACTTTTACATTTCCATTTTCAAGTGGATCAAGTGGCTCTCTTTCGCTCTCTTTTTCTTTTTACTTAGAAACAAAGTCATTGTTTCACCTCTTTCATGTAGAAAGCCACCCTTCAAACAGCCAGGATATGGCACTGCTCCAGTGGATACGGTTGACAAAGGTGCAAACGTGCCTTGAATGCATATACCTAACGCATTTTGTGTACAATTGTGGATACCTCTGCTCCTCATGCGAGCAACTTGTGACTTTCGATTAAGATCTGATATCCCGACACCTTGTTTGTCGAACTTGGACAGGGTTTCTTGGAGGATTTTTTGAGTTGATCTAACTCCACGTTTGCGAACTATTTTATATTTCATTTTATTTCATTTGCACAGCACAATGTGTAAACCACATTCAACCACGTACTTTGCGAACCCAACCAAAGTTGACGCGGCTATGTGACTGAGGGAGATACCAGGCTGCTAGGGATGTGAACGGGTTGGCCAAGAGAAGCCGAGCAGTTTGGTCTGTTCACCTGTCAGTCTGTGATCCACATGACTAGAACCGGAAACGCTCAGAACACACTGAGGCTCAAACCCCAAACACAGAACAACCCATCACACAACCCGCCACACAACCCATCACAACCACGCGAGACCAAAATGCTGCGTTTGCCAATTTTGAACCACACCTCTTGCACAGTCAGGGGCGACATTTTAGCAGAATGGCAGAATGCTGATAATGCTGCAGTAGAAAGCTCAGGAACCGGCAGTGAAGTTGAGTGAGGCTAGTGGAGGTGGGTTGAGTCGGCTGAGTCGGCTGAGTTTTGGTGCAAATTGATGCAAATTGTTATGATTCCCTTGACTGTCTTGACCTTCATGTCTTTTTGGTCGTTTTGAGCTATGATTTGAACAATACTTCTGTTTAAGTATGTATATATATATACATAACATTATATAACAATATTTATAATATATATATATATATGAGCTTTAGAGCAAGATCATTGCTGAGTCATTGAAGTCTGTGCCGCATTGTACTCTGGTACTTCTGTGTGGTTACATACTGTATATAGTGTTTATTACAACACTTGATAGTTGTTTGGATGGAGATTTGTGAGCTAACACATCCTTTCCCTGTCCCTGTGGTAAAAAGCATTCAGGGAATTGAACTGGGAATGGAACTGGGTTTCATGTTTGGTTCCGCTTATCATGCTGGTGTTCTCGCAGGCCCTGCTCAAGAGAAAGAACAGATGCCAACAGCAAAGCAGGACATGAGTTGACATGATTGCCTTATATTGCCTTGATGAATGAAGTTGTTATTTTGCTGTTCTCCCGAATCAACCTCTCACACCTCATTCGAGTGAATTCTTGTTCATCAAGGTGGTGTGATGTGGTGTAAATGTGCCGTCTTCTCATTGCCCTTCGTGCTGCCACCTCCTTTCCAGCCGCGTTGCAGCAGGAAGGAGAGCCTCTCCCAGATGTTTTTGAATTGGTAGACTGAGCTGAGAATTCCGTTGCCTTGGAGACTGCTCAGATCTTATGAGCCTCTCCTCTTTACAAGGAGTCTTTTAAGAGATGCTGCTTACTGTACCTCCATTGACCTGCAAATTTTGCAGTTTTGAATAGAGGTCTGAATTGCTGACCCCGCATTTTGATGCCTTTCTGAGCCCATTTTGTGTCAGCAAGACAGATGCATGAGCTAGGGATACTTGGGTGTTGATTGAATGCTTGAGTGGAAAGCAGTGGAACGCGCTAAAATCTCAGAAAGATCATTTAGGACAAATTGGCATTTGCCAAGTTTGCTGCGTTGGGGAAAGAGCAAAAACAGCATCGTTGGGGTCGGTTTGCTTCCGTCCTAAGTGTCTTTACCAGCCACAGGGAATTAACACTAAAGGGAAATGCTGCAGAAGCCCTGCGCAGAATTGGTGAAGACTTCCATCGAGCATCGCGTCTCCTCTACAGACGCCAACCGAGAGCTAGAGGCCAACAAATGACATGTAAAACATTGTAAAACAGCAAAAGGATATAAAAGGAGTCAATCCCTCATAGTCTCTCACATTTTGCTTGGGCCTTGCTGCACATAGATTGGTACTTGTGGGATCTTGTGGGATGTTGCCAGCATTTCACTGCTGCGAATCTGTCCATTTGGCAGTTGCGCATCCTTGCAGAGCAGGAGTTGAGGTTCAGTGAGGTCGGGATTGGGGAGCCTCGCAAGATCACCAACCTAGAACACAAACGACACGAGCAATGCAGCGTAATGATCAGCATCGCAATGCATAGCAGACACATGCGCATCATGCGAGCATAATGAAATGAGCATACTGTAATGAAATATGCCGATCATGCTGACATTTCGCTGATGTGCTGAGCTTCTGGGGATTCTGGGGCTTTTAGGTCACATCTCTCAGCCAGCGTTGCTCGACACTGCAACGGGAGCGAGATCAGCTTCAGGCCCTACATGGCCCTATGTTTATTCTGAGGCAAACCACTTGACTGCTCCTTTTTTGCCCTGCATCCTGCATCCCACCTTGCTGCAATCCAACCGAAGGCCAGTTTGACCAACGATGTGGCCCGGCTGTCTGTCCAACTTGAGGACTTGCAGTGACCATTTCATTTTTTTGTTGAATTGCACCAGTTGCAAGTGAACTTAGTGCAGGAGGACAAGCGAAAAATGGAGGAGTCAAGAGCTATGAAGTCATTCAGACAGTGGTGACATCCATTTCAGTCCCAATAAGTACAGAGCTTGCCCAGCAAGCTACTTAGGCAAGATCACTCATTTTTAACACTTTTTTGGTCCTGCTCAGTACGTACATTCAAGCCCCACCGCTGTATGAGATTTGGTGGTTGTACACACAGGGCGTACTGAACTCTTGCAATCTCTTGAATACTGTACCACTGTCTCTTCAGTCGATACTTCTTGAGTGAAGAATTGCAACAACCATTCCTTTAAGCTGCGGAAGTTGGCAGTGGAGCATGAATGCTTTGCAGTATTTGCCCAGGTATTTCTGTTTCGCTGCTGTCACTTATATATATATAATATAAATGGTTTGACAGCCTAGATATGCCTCGATATTTCTTGATTGCGGAATATTATGAATATTATGAATATTATGGAAAGACTATGCTTAAGATTCTCAAGATGTCTTCCTTACTCGGTCAATCTCAGTTATATATATATATATAACATACTTTATATACTGTAAATATATATATATATATATATATAATATAGTTATAAGTATACATACCAGCTACGATGTGCAAGTCTTTCAGTGATAGGAGTGTGAAGTGTTGAGATCTGAAGCTGAAGCAAAGCAGCAAGCCTCCGATGCCTTGACAAAGGATCAGGCTGAGGCAGTGGCACTGACCAGCCGGAACTCAAGGTATACAGTAGAATTGCAGTTCAATTACACTTTGCAGTGTTCATGTATATTCCTATCTGCTGTTTACAACTTCATTTGTGCAGGAATTAAAGCAGTGCAAGGCCGCCATTGACGAAATGATGTGTAAGCGCAAAGAGCACACGGACTTGGTGTCTTCGCAAGAACAGGACGAGACTGAATGCAGATCCACATATGACACCGACACGAGTCCGACAAGATCCGACAAGAATATCAGCGAACTCTACGGTTCTGTGACTGAATGAGACCCCTCACTGAATGAGACCCCATCGTTTTTAGTACATGTTGACCAGTTGTTTCCTGGGAACACCTTTTGGATGCTTTTGGTGCAGATTTGTTGAGACGGAAGGAGCTGCAAAAGTGCAGAGATGTGATCCACCAGTTGAAGTCTGAGGGCTCCGAACAGTCATCAGTGATGCAAAGCAAACA
>Ga0126342_10022652_pt1 | contig 10347 bp, 11 predicted proteins | sample Cyp1metagenome_FD_92528 | JGI IMG/M metagenome (GOLD analysis project Ga0126342, IMG submission 92528) | Coral microbial communities from Lord Howe Island, Old Settlement Bay, Australia - Cyphastrea 1 metagenome | ecosystem: Host-associated > Invertebrates > Cnidaria > Coral ...
ACCACAATATAGTATAATAGTATAATATAATATAAAATAAAATAAAATAATATAATATAAAATAATATAATATAATATAATATAATATAGTAGAATATATAATATAATATAGTATGGTATAATATAATATAGTATAAAATAATTTAATAAAATATAATATAGTATAATATAATATAATATAGTATAGTATAGTATAATATAGTATAAAATAATTTAATAAAATAAAATATAATATAATATTATATGATATGATTTGATGTGATGTGATTTGATATGATATATATGTATGTATGTATGTATTAAACCCCATGGCTTTGGGATGTTTTGGGGTTTACTTAGTTAATGAACAAATGAAACATATATCCCCCATAGTATATCATAATTGCACGCAAACTCATTCTGAACTCATGATATTGATTGCAAACTCATTCTAAGCGAGTGAAATGTACCCTCCAATAATGAAACATGGCTGGGAAATCCACTATCTTGGGGGTTTCAATAGGAACACATCATCTATAAATGGATGAGTTTGAATTGCCGTGTTTAACTGGATGGTAGGCAGTGAACTTTGCATACTTCGCAGCATATCCGTTTTAATGAAACATGATGTTTTGCAATTTGTTCAACTGGATGTTTTTTGCGGAAATTTACAGGGAAAATGCCGGACTTTTCTCCCGCGGCTTTGTGCGAGCCTGCGCAGTCGAAATGCACATGGACATGTCACAAGGGGAATTTGTCCAGAACTTTACGCGGAAAATGCCGGACCCGTATCCCGCAGCCTGCGCAGTCGAAATGCACATGGACATGTCACAAGAGGCATTTTGTGCGGAAATTTACACGGAAAATGCCGGACCCGTATCCCGCAGCAAGCATTGTGTGCGAGCCTGCGCAGTCGAAAATGCCAAACGCCCCGGATACCACCTCGATTGAACACCGGGCCTGAACACCTACGCTGCGTGGACACATTGTTTGGGGAAAAAATCCATAACTATCTTAAACAACCAGAGGGTACTTGTTGATACAGTTGTTCAAATGTTTCTTGAGTTGGATTTCGCAAGTTTCCTTCTTGCAGAACCGCTTTGCTTCTTGTCACAGAAGATCAGCAAACATGCTTTAATTTGACTTCAACATGGCATCAGCCAAACGAAAACGGGATTTGACAGAATTGAGGGTGACATGGTTTTGACATTTTGGACCTGCATCCCAACTAGCAAAGAATCAGTATTCCACATACTACTGAGGCAAACATCTCACTTATGAATGGTTTACACCATGGTTGTGAACTGCATGCCAGCTGGGAATGTCAATGTCGCACTTTGGGCTCCAGTTTCGATATTGAACCTCGTACTGACGGTTGCCCTCGTCATCACTTGAGGCTGTCTTCTGACACCCCGAAACGGTGAACCAACTTTAGGGTTCAGGGCCCAACCAACACTCTTTGGGAACTCAGTGTGACTCTCGGGAGTATGATCACACGAAGGAACCATCCCAGGAGTTTCCCCTGAATGTCCATGCGTCTTGGTTATCCTTGTGGGGGAAACAAACCTATATTTTGAGAGGAAAATAATCAATGAACGAATATATTGTCCAGGTCAGATTTAAAGAAAATCCGGTGGAAACGTATTTAGATTACCCATGATATCTATGATTGGATGGGTCGGTCTTTCAACAAATCATGCAAATTGTTCTCGTAATAAGAGTCTCTAACGCATGGTTAACACCAAAATATTGAGCATCTCAAATGTGGGTCAACATATAGAGCACCCGAGCACCCTTGATCTTGTGTGAAATGATGGCCAAATTGAATTAACCGTGAAAAAACATTTTTTTTTTCCATGAGGTTTTTTTTCTCCGACAAAACATCGGGTTGCATGATTGACCAGCCTTTGGGGAGTTGCGCCACCCCTAAAAGGGGTTTGGTCCCCAACAATCCATGTTTCCATGTTCAGACGCCATTCTTGGTGGTACATCCCTTCTTGTGGGCAAAAAACCTATATTATAGTCTTTGTTGTTCACATCCCATTCTCTGTCGTTTTAGTGGTGCATTTTGTTGGTATCGAACTCTTGCTGGTCAACCCGCCTATTCTTGTGGGTGAGAAACCAGTTCCTTGCTTAAATCCCCTGTTCCTGTTGACACACAGCGTGTCAGGGCGAATGCATCAAGCAAACGGCGCTTGATGTTGTATTTTTGGCTGAGGAGTGAAGGTCCAGTGGTCGGGGAGGGAAAGATCATGATAAGGATTTGCCATGGTTTGATTCGGAATTCGGTTCTAAATTTTAAGGATAAACTTGTTAGCCAAAGTATAAATTCAGACAAATTGGACCCTCCAAACCATGGGATTCCCTACAAGAAACGAGAAACTTCGCGGTCCCCAGACTCAGGTACCCCTGCATGGCTCAAAATTCTGGACCCCCACCATGGAACCACACCCACATAGTCTAAGAGGTGTAAAGAAAAACACTAAACATACTGTGGATGGAAGAAATCTTGCAACAGTTGATAGGTGGCGTATCCCATGATTTAGGGTTTCAATTATCCAAGGTGGTGCAGGATTTTTTCTATCAGTGGGATAGAATAAACTAGATGTATCTAGCAACAAGTGGGTTTCATCGTTTGGCCAGCAAAAATCGTCCCGTCATCTGCCAATTTCACCACGATTTGCGGCATTGCAAACTGGGGCCCAGTTTGATTTCCATCATTGGAAGAAGATCCCAGCTTGATACATTTTTTGAAACCTTTTTCAGGGCGTGGTTCCCGTTTTTTTTTGGCGGAGTTTGCATGGGAGTCTTGCTGCGTCAAATGAGGAAATGGATGAATCACTGTCGTGGGTTAGAACCTGGGGTAGTTGTGGGAAATTTATTGGTTTAGTCCAATTATAACTGGGATGATTTTCATTGATTTACCCACGATTCCTGAGATCAGGTGGTCAACAGATGTCAACAGACTTTGCAAAATTCCATGGGAATTTTGCAACATGATGTAGGGTTACATCTAGACATTTACAATTGTTTATACAGATTCGTTTTTAATTTCTATAATTTCGACATCTACATCATTATGTCATTTACATATACCATCATATACCATCTGGTTATTTAACATAGCCATGGAAAATCACCATTTTTAATAGGTAAACCATCTATTTCTATGGGCCATTTTCCATGGCTATGTTTGTTTACCAGAGGGTACATACATTAATGTAGCTGGGTGGCAACGTAGACGTAGCTATCATCGAAAAACCAACACTTTCCGACCAGCTGACGGCGCAGGCCATGTGGCTTTCGGCGCTGCGGTGTCATGTTGGGCCTTGGTAAGCCCCGTTGCTGACCACGGGATTGACATCCCAATTGGCATCGACATCCCAATTGGTGGTTTGTATTAATAAAAATATAGATCAATTATATATGACGATACTGTAGATGTTTATATGACATTGGGCAAACACATATTTTCCAGAATTACCAGTGTTTGGGGTGTTTTGCAATGCATGGTTGCAAACAATGGCGGTGGAGGATTGTTTGGAAAGCCTAAGAAAGCACCAAACAGGGATGGAAAGCCAAAAAAGATGTAGGGTTCTACAAGAAAACTGTTGGGACGACTTATATAGTCGTGACTGGCAGCAAGTGAAGCAAGGTCAGGGTCCGTCAAAAGGGGATGGGTCAAAACCCTGGTACCTAGTGAACCCCAAAATAGCTGGTAAATGGATGTTCATCCCACTAAAAATGTATCTATAGGTATTGACCCATACCCAAAAGACGAAACAATCAATCACCATTTTTAGTGGTTTATCCAACGATTTTTTTGCGGACGACAAGGACTGTTGCCCATCACCTCTGACCGATGGACCCCCGTTGCTAAAAACCTGCCGATTCTGCCGATGCTTCTCACATCAGATCTGAGGTGCTTGCGTGGCTTAGTCTCACCAGAGGTGCCGGGGTTTTGTGGGGGTTGAGATCGTTCTCATCTGTGTTTAGGGTCATCACAGTCATCATCCATATTTTTTGGAGGCTTTCCAGGAATTCTAAAGGGACGAACTTCTGCGAAGAAATCCTGTGGACGCCACAATCAACGGCTGAAGCAGTCCTCCAGTAATCACCACAAGTTCTATTTTGGTTGATGATTCATTTTCAACACAAACTATGGGAATTTTCATTTACACATATCACTACCAGACCGTATTGTAATGTCGTATGTGTATATTATGTATCTATGTATGTATTATATATATATGTATAAGTAGATCGAGATGTATGATTGGATTAAGGTATGCTCATTGACTGTAGAAGATGCAAAGCAACTCCATGAAACATAAGGTGACAATTTTCAAGAGAATTTGACTACTTCTTCGGTGGCTTAAGTAGCTTCTAGTCCGGCATGATAGCTCAGTCGGAAAGCGGACTTTTGCCGAACTCACCTGAGACATGATATGGTGATTGCTCAAAAATGTGGGTAGAAAATGGTAGAAATGGACTCACAAGGTTGGGATTTCCTGGCGCTGAACTGTTCTTGTTTTTTCCTCTTGCCATACACCGATGGGTTGCTGTGTAGGTCCGCACGAGAACCTGAACAGAACCCCAAATTTTGTCTGAAGTGCCAGGTTTTGTGGAGCCCTGAACCGACATGACCGAGTTTTGTGTCTGAAAATTGCGTTTTCTATAGCTCCTAATGACAATTTTAATGTATTATAGTAACAACCATTGGATTTCGGGGTATCCTGCCTTGAAAAAATCGCAGCTTATGCAGGTCATGCTCTGAACCAGCTGCACAAGGCACCGGCCCAGAGTTGATGCCAAGTTTTTAGTGCCCTGCACCATGCGAAAAATCCACCTGACCTGCAGCTGACTTTTGACTTTAGGCAATTTTTTGAAGATATATTTCATTTTCCTATCAAGAAATCCCACCACTTAAGAAGAATCTGTTGGGAAAATGTTCCATGTACCTTTCGGGTAGGTCGGTGGCAGAACACATGGGCAAATTTTTCACCTGTGCCCATGGAAACTTGGAAACCTGCATTCTGCCATGCCCCTTGTTGAGTGTCAAATTTTGGGACATGAGTTTTCGTCAAACTTAGGATCACAGCAAGTGGTATGGCTTAAGCAATATCAAATGCTTGGAAGAATGACTTTGAAATTCTGACTGAAAAATGGGAATATTGGAGAGTTTAAACCACAACAAAAAATACACATCTTCGCCGAATAAAAGGGATACGATCCAGCCAAACAAGCTCCGCGTTTTTTCAGCCCAGAAAGGGTTCCCTAAAAACGCAAACGTCGAAGGCCGTCTTGGCCGATGCGGAGCCTGGGAGGCGTGACCTGGGAATTTGGGGTAAATAATGTTTTTTTTTGATAAATCACATGATTCTAGGGGTAGATATCATCAATTTTTGTGTGGATCTGAAACTATTAATTTTCTTTCTGGAGGGACATCATTTTGACAGAAATGGGGATCTTGCCCAGCAGAAATAGTAAGTTTACGTAGGACAATTGGGGGATATTATTTTTGACAGAAGTGGACAGAAGGAATTTTTTCAGCGGCAGAAATGGGGAGATAAAGGCGGATTGAACCAGAAGAAATGGGGATTTGAGCCACCGAAAATAGGGATATTAGTGGCCTTGATCATCTAACTTGGCTGAGAAATACCAGAGGATAGCGACGAAAAAGCGCCAAAGATGTGGGTTGAGTGAGTCAATCTCGCCCGCAGTTGGTTATTTTCCACATTGACTTGCCCGTGGTTTTCCAGTGTATCGCCAAGTTGATTTGGTTCTCCTTCACTCACTCGGTTGAATCCACATTTTTGCCGGTTAAACTCGAGCCACCATCAAAAGCTGGGTGAAAAGAGAACTCTAGCAGGTGCAGCAGAAACTTGTGGTTGCAAAGCAACATTCCAACTTGCACATGACCAGTTTTGGGGTTCCATGTGAAATTCTTGGATTGCGACGGGCAAAAGACGTCAAAAAAGAGGGGTCTGCTGCCATTTCCCAGCAAGACGAGGGATGAATGATGGTCCAATGATGGGTAGACAGGAAATCAACCGCCAAAAAGGGGCATCTTGGGGACATCCCGGTGGTTGGTTTGGATCATCCTGGGCTCACCACTTGTGGAATCTGTAAAATCCAACCACGATCTCCCACAACCCACAATTATATAACTAGTTCAGGGAAAGAAAGCGGAAAGGGCCACCTTTCGGGATTGTAAGACCATGGTTTCCTGTAGATCTTTCCAAGACCAAATCACTGATTTTCACATTTGCGGACCAAATCTCCAAGGTACCTACCCCCAATTGATGCTGTTCAAATTCTATTTTTTCTTGAGTCAACATGTTTGCAGTTTAATTTCCCATGTGTTTCATTTTGTCCCTTAAATAAACCCATCTTCAAGCTGCTTTCCAAAACCAGTGGTGCAGGCTGCACTTGCTTCAAGCTGCCTCGCCCCTGCCACTCCACAGCCATCCGGGACAGGCTCCAATTTCTTGGATACCCAACTATGGTCCAGACCTGTCAATAGATAGATAGACAGACAGATAGATGGATAGATAGAAAGACAGACAGACAGACAGATAGACAGATAGACAGATAGACAGATAGACAGATAGACAGATAGATAGACAGATAGATAGATAGATAGATAGATAGATAGACAGATAGACAGATAGATAGATAGACAGACAGACAGATAGCCAGAAAGACAGACAGACAGATAGACAGCTAGACAGGTAGACAGCTAGAAGGATAGGCAGATAGGCAGAGAGACAGACAGGGGGACGGACAGACGGACGGACGAACAGACAGACGCACAGACAGACAGACGGAGAGATTTGATGAGATGAGATGAGACCGAGATGAGATTGGAGTAGAGTACGTAGAGTGGAATAGATTATATCAGACGATTCGATAGATGGATAGGAATATAGATAGATAAGATAGACTAAGATAAGATAAGAAAAGGACATACTAGATTAGATTAGACAGAGTAGATTGATTGCTTGATTGATTGCCTGATTGGTTGATAAATAGATAGATAGACAGATAGATAGATAGATAGATAGATAGATAGATACATACATACATACATAGATACATAGATACATAGATACATGGATATATATATGCAGTGGATCATAGATACATAGATACGCACATCCATGCATGCATATATCCATTTATGTTTTATCACGTGTATGTACTAAATGAATATGCGCGTTCACATGATTTATGTATGTACACATGCACTTCTATGTTTCCATTTGTGGATAACCACCGAACATGGCATTCATTATGATGCTGAGTTGGCCCATGAATTTGTTCATCATAAGTCCTCCGTGAAGACCCGATTTGAGGGATGAAAAAAGACCCTTCCGTAGCCTGTTGTGTTTCAGATAGTCCATCCTTGTGAGTTGTGACCATAACAGCTGTATGATCACGTTTGCAAGTGTATGTTGAAGGTTGTTACCCTCTGGTAAACTAACATAGCTATGGAAAAAACACCATTTTTAATGGGAAAATCCACTATAAATAGCCATTTTCAATAGCTATGTTAAATTACCAGAGGGTACCCACCAGTCATATTCTTGGCACCGTTCCAGGCTGCCCGCGCTTCGCTGGATTTTTCGGGCCTGGCGACGTTGGAATTTGAGGCGTGATGGATGGAAATCCCCAATCAAAAAATGGAGGTTTATAGCTGGAATATAGTCTGAAAATGGGTGAAATTCTAGTGCTGTCTTTTGACGGGTAGTTTAATATTTGATATTTGGCGATAAACAGGGATATTTGCCAACCAGCTAGAAAAAACACATGATTTCATACCTATGAAATTTATGAAATGGTAGTTTCATGGGGGAGATGTGTCGACAAGGCATCACAACTGTATTTTTAAAGTTGATTTTCGGACAAATCCATATGTCATTAGGCCTCTAGGCTTCATAATTAATTTGGTTCCACGTTGGTAAGCCATCTCCATGTTGGTTCAGTCCATATGGAGATGGACATGAGTCAAAATCATCAACCCCCTAAACTTGGATGGTGTGAGATCCTAAAAAGTGCAGTTTTTGGCGGACCCATTGGTACCACATTTTTCAGCCATGCCAAGATCATGTTTGAAACAAACTCCGGATATTTTGGAGATGTGTCCAATTTCGAGCGACTTGCAATGATCCCTGATGAGTCTACGAATCAAAAAACAATGAAGATAAGTCACAACTTGAGACAGAAGCACTACGAAAAGGCTGCAGGACAAACTGGAAACATGAAAGATGGACGCGGCGACATTAGGTCTAGTGAGAACCAGCAAAATTGAGGACAAAACATGTGTAGAGTATATATGTATATATATATTATATGACTATGTTGATTGGTCGGTTGAAAAAAAAACCCAAAAAATTGAAAAGTTTCTGCTGTGCAGGCTAAAGCAATGATATTCCATATCCGTTGTTGCTTTCTGAAGATGACCGGTGGCCATTCCCCTCCAATGGTGGTAGGTTCGACTCAACCTTTCTGCGGCAGAGTTCAACGAACATGTGTTCTTCTAGCAATTGACTGATGCATAGCCGCCATAGCCTTTTTTAGTCACACAGTGATTGATTTGATATGGGTATGTCTGAAAATGGGGTATACCCCCAATTATAGCCATTTAGTAGGGATAATGATCATTAACCATTGGGTGTAGGGGTACACTATTTTCAGACAAACCCATATGATTTGATTGTGGTTTTTCCGTGCTTTTTTGTCTTGCAATCTCGGCTGGACCTCTTGGATCCCACTCCCCATTGTCGGATGACCTGGAGATTTCCCAGCGGCAAAGAGGTCTGACAGGTTTGGTATTTCAAAGAGGTATGGCCAGGTATAGAAAAATCCTGCGGTCATTTTTGACGACCTGGCCATGTGAAATTCCCCCAAAAATGGCATGGCATCCACAAAAACCAAGCGGGCCATCGGATGTTTTTTGATTGTTCGATTTGGAGGGTTTGATCTCGTTTACACATGCCCTCTGGTTATTTAACATAGCCATGGGAAATGGCTCATTTATAGATTTTTTTTTCCATTAAATCCCCAATAGCAATGGATTTTCCATGGCTATGTTAAATAATCAGATGGTAGATGATTTTCCCATCAAAACAAAACCTCCAGTTAATTCCGGGATTTTGGCCTGCCATGTTTGATTACCATAGGGCAACTGGACTCTATATATGAATCCCTGGCCACTGCAAGGTGCCAATAAATGCATTTGATGTATGCATAACTTATTGTCTCAATGTATACTGTATATAATATATAATACACGTATACATATGAATCAACATACATATGCATATCGTATGTATACATGTATATGTATACATGCCAAATTACAGGGACATCCTAGAGCAGTTCACATGATGCACTTGCCGTCCGTGCCATCTTCGCCCAAGACTCTCACCCGCGGCCATGTTCAATGGCCCCGTGAACAGCTGAAACTTCAACCATAGACACCTTGATAAGTTAATGGGGTCTCAACAGATACTCAGTTGGGGTTGCAAAAACCATGAATTTGAGCAAGAGGGAACTGCCAAACCCAGCATGACCGAGCTGGAATAGATGAAGCTCCAACAAATCTCCGCAGACTGCAACAGCTGCATGCTGTTGCGCATAGTTTTGCGCACTTGACCTTTTCACAGCGTCCGGTTTCTGCAAGCAGTCAGGCTGGGTGAGGGGTTCGTGACTGGTCAAGAAGTCTGGATATGAAGTCCTTCAAGTTGGATTTGCTGAAGATTTTGATTAATTCACCAATTGGGGAAATCTACTGAGATTATTCTCATTGTCTCATGATGGTCCATAAAATCAGCAAATTTCTCAGACAACTGTCTCATACTCATCCGTTGTTTCTTCAACATGCTGGATGCTAGGGACCGATGAAACATCTGGGTTTGTCCAACAATTGGGTACCCCATGATGCCCCATAGAATCCAATTCTTTGATCATCATTTTCCCAGTCTCAAATTGCCATTGGTATCCAGTTGTGAGACTCATATGATTCAATATGATGCCAGTCCTGTAGGTTTGAACACGCTTGAACTCATCGGTTTTATGTGTTGGACATGCATTTTTTTGACACCGGCTTGGGATTTTCCGAAACGGAAAGCTTCTTGGAAACCCTGCTTCAAACAGCAAGTTGGTTGAATGCCCGTGTACAGTGTGTATTACACTATACATACTATATATACGTATATATATATACACTCTCTCTCTCTCTATATATACATACATACATACATACATACATACATACATACATACATACATACATACATACATACATACATACATACATACATACATACATACATACATACATACATACATACATACATACAT
>Ga0126342_10022653_pt1 | contig 10346 bp, 9 predicted proteins | sample Cyp1metagenome_FD_92528 | JGI IMG/M metagenome (GOLD analysis project Ga0126342, IMG submission 92528) | Coral microbial communities from Lord Howe Island, Old Settlement Bay, Australia - Cyphastrea 1 metagenome | ecosystem: Host-associated > Invertebrates > Cnidaria > Coral ...
AATTGATATCCAATACATAACGGCGAGAATTCCATGAATTCCGTGGGCTGGCCCCCCAATACCCCCTAAGCTTGTGCTGAAGCACGGAGAACTCAGGTAGCTGACGCTACCTTTCGTGATTTGGGGCTGTCCAAATAATCTCAAGATTCGGTGACCCACCAGGATCCGGCCCCTGCCTGGGCAACTTGCAAGGTGCGGCCAAGGGAGAAGACGTCAGCCTTCAGTCCATTGTAGGCACCTGTCTAACAGTCACCATCAGCGGCTATGGGTCATGGAAGAGTGGACCATAACAAACCAACGGCTGCTTTTGGGTGTACAAACCCACATCGTCGCACATCTTCGGAATTTTGGCTCGGTTGTTAATTCTTGATTTCTTTTCCCATACCCTGCCACTACCGCAACAACGGCAACCTCAGATGAACACTGCCGGGGCATTTCCCCTTGAGCCACCTCCACACTCAACCTCTGGAGCGCGGAATTGTGGTGTCCCACATTTTCCCATCATCTGCTGTTGAGCCTGAGATCAATGGTGTGGACTGAGTGTTTCAATTGGTTGGAACATCGACAGGAAAACGGTGCTTGTTACCGCCAGGTATAAGGTATTCCTGCAGATCTCCACCAACACAATTCGGGGAATGTTGTAAAAAAATATGATATCTAGATGTAGACAGCCTTGCTCCCAAGAAAGTGAAAATCTGGTGTGAGATTATGAGTATGTATGAGTATGGCACCATGGATTTATTCATCCGGGGCTTAATTTACATTGTTGCCCCCCGCTGTTCCCAGTTCCGACTGGCTTACAAGTCTCAAATCTGAGACTCAAAAACACATTATATATATATATCTTTTAGGATTGGATTTCGGATTTCATGATTTCACTTTTCCATGTCATTGGGGATTGCCAAATGAACATAGATATACCGATATATCCCATGAATCACCAAGCCTCCAACGACCCGCCAAGGCACGTCGGACAGCTGCACTGAGGTCACAAAATCACAGAGCCGAATATCTCCTCCAATCGTCAAAAGTCTGGCACCCGGTACCCCTAAGTCATAGCTGGTTAATGGATGTTTATTTCCCCAAATATGGTAATGACATAATGATAGGCTTGGACCCATCCCCATAGTTGTCAGATATTGTTGGAAATAGGGATGAATCAAAACCTAATGGGACATAATGGGACGCAGTATTGCACCACATATGGGGGACGGACATGAATGGACATACATGTCCCAAAAATTGGAAATCTGGAAGTATCGGAAATTTTGGGGAAACATCGCCTATGCCTATACTCGTACCGGATGACCATTGTGGAAGTACATTTCTATAATATATATATATATATAATTATATATATATATATGATTATATATGGACGAATGATGCTGAAAAATAACATGATGATCAATGATTTGCATGAAGTGATCTATTTATGTTCATTGTTACTAAATGAATGATGGTGAACCGTGATGAAACAATGAACGATGATGCATGATATATGCATAATATATACAGAATATATACATATGTTTCCTGCCAAACAAACATAAACAAACTATACTACTACAATATACTACAATACATCAACTTCATACTATCATTTTCCCTACAATTACATACAATAACAAATTGCACTAATGGAGGCTGTTAGGCTGTTAGGCAGTCTGAATTCAGATACTGCTAGGCTGCTAGAACTAGAACCCATATCCATTGCGCAGAAATACTCCATGTATTCCATCTACCTCTTGGTTGCATCCCCACAGCTTTCTTTTAAGCTGAGATCAAGGGGCTCCTGTGCCAGAAAGCAAGACATTGTCCGGTTTCAAGTCCAGGTGACAAACCAACTTCGAATGCCTGGGCTGCATTCGGATCCACATGGATCCACTCTGCTGGCATCCGGAAAATCATGGAACATCTGGAAGTGTCCAGTACTGAAGCCAAGGGACAAATACTTCACAGCCTGGCGGAAAACGACTGGCGCTAAGTTCCACAAGTTTCTGAAGTTGGGGTCCAGGATTGGTAAATCGATATCAATATACTCTTCGATAAAAGGCTCCACGTTGGCAGTGGCAAACTTCAGAGAGTTGAAGGAATGTTGAAGGTATATCCGAATGGTGAAGCATACCGTACCCGCTCAAATACGAGTACTTACCACAGGAAAACTGCATATTTTGAGTTGGAGACACGATGAATAATTAATATTAATATCTTCTTGTTTCTACTGTGATGGTGCAGATTACTGGATTAAATGGGTCGGAGCTAGGTCCCGGATCTTATTACGGTAAAAGCACAACCAATGAGAAACTTGCGGAAAACACTCAGGGAAGTAGAAGAATTTTGGACCAGCGCAGCCACAGACAAATGATGACACAACTCAGCGATGCCTCAATCAGTTGAAGAACAACGGTCCGTGCAGTGTTGGGAAATCTCCGAAGCCACGGTTCCATCCGACCACCAGAACATAGCTCAAGGACCGTCCAGAAGTCGGTCCCACTGTCGCAAACACCTCAGAGCGGGTTGCAAGTGCCTCGCTTAGTCTGCAAGACCCTTGAAGGTTACTTCAAATCCTATTGTCACAAGATCTCACGAGATCACTCTCAGTCATCAAGACTGAAGCTGACGAAATCGGGAGACAGTTGCCTCAGAAACAGGTTGAACTTCTTTCACAATCAACGTCAGCAAGCTACCGTGAAGCGTCACAATGTACGGCGACTTGCAGAGTTGAAGCATTTTGACTTCATTGAGGTAGTCTCCGGACTGGTGTACTTCGCATCCCTTCCGAATTCTCTTGCCAGCAAGCGTTAGTCCGGTTCGCCTGCCAGGTGGACGCGAAGTAAAAACACGTAAAATGTGTCGGTTGCAACACTCCTGGGGTCAAAATTTAAGGACTTGGAACACGCGATTTTTATCAATTCTTGTAATGCATACGTATATATATACACATATAATCATATATTTTATAACCCCATTAAACAATCCCTTTTTGAGACTACTACACGAGTTTACACCCCATCCCAATCCCCCAAGTTTCTCCACCGGCGCGGCCTATGGCGTAACCGGAAAACCGCTGACATTGGTGTCTCCTCAGGGCCACATGAATCAGACATCTCTCCTGTAACAAATGGACAGCATTCCTAAAGGACCCACTTCTCAACCAGTGTTGTTCACTTCATTTCGCAAGGATTCGGTTGAAGTCTATTTTCATATAAGGCTGCCAACCTCTGAATCACCTCCACCTGTAATGTAATGTCCCCATGGTATCCTTGGGTCCCAGCCGGCTTTGCTGATGCCGATAATAACCAGTGCCAGTTCGGATCCCTTCCGTGCCAAGCTGCATCCAACAGATCGAGCAAATCAAAGTCGTCCAGTTGCAGGATTCGCAGCCCGCCACGTGCCACTGCCGGCTCCTGGCGAATGAGAGGTATCATCCAGTAACTCAATCAAAAACAAATCCATCGGGTTTTCAAATCGGTTCCAAAAAAAAAACGAAATACATAGAAACGGATATCCCCATCAAAATCTATAAAATTGTAGGGAATGACATGGTATTTCTTCTGGAAGTTCCATAGTGGTGAAGCTTCAAATTGCGTCAAGTGGTACGTCCTCCTTACCCCGAAGAGATAGCTGTCCCGTGTCCGACCTTAATGGGTCAAAAGGCTGACTGTTTGTTTTGAATCCGGACCAGATAAGCTATGAAATATTAGAAGATAGCTCGACCGAACCCAATTTGATTGACACCTTAGAACATCTAAGCCTCGAAATTGTAGGATGAACTCTACTTACCTTCCGAATGATCACCATCAAAGGGCAAACAAACCGGTAGACTAGACATGGCTCTTCCATCTGTTTCTAAACCTTGGCCTGGCATGAATGGAACAGGCTATGGGGCACCTCGGGACCTCGGCACCTACAGCGTTTGATGCAAACTCGTCCTCTAGAAGCGTGAAGATGAAACCATTCCGCTGAGTTCACATCCCCAACAATCTCCGTAATCTGTCACTAACAATGTGGTAAAATCCAATAAGAGCAACATCTCCAATAGAGGGTTTATATATTATATTTTATTCTGGTTTATTATTGGGTTTACCACATATCCATCATCCCAAGTCAGGAAATTCATCCCACTGCCGAGCTTCCCCGCCTGTGCTTCGGCAGTTCCACAGCTTTGGTGTAGCCTCAACGGGGATCGACAAGGGAGGATTGGCCAACACCTGGGAGTCCAAATGCACGGCCCTAGAGGCATTGTCAATTTCCATATTGATCCATATTGGCCATGAATGGATATGGCCATCATGGGTCAAAGTTGGGTAGCCGACAGAAAATCTACGGTTCCCCAGGTCTTAAGATTTGACACCCATTTCTGGACAAACCAATCAGTGGCCATAAAGTGGCCGAAACTTGGTTATAAGCTGGCCATCTTCAGAACAAACCCATCCACCAGCCCATGTCCATTCACCTGCTTCGGTCAGCTCCTCTTGGACTTTGGGTGTTGTCCGCCAGCTTCCCACGTGGCTGTGCTTGACGCTCTGGACAATCACATCCTGTGTCAACTGGAAATTTAGCACTCTCTGCGTGTATTCAGTTTGCATATATCTCTGGTCTTTTTTTAGCATGGACATGGACCCTTAAAATCGTTGTTTCTACTGGATACATTATCTTCCGAACCCATGTTTCATCATTTTTAGCAGGTTTGATGTTATATACTTTGGAGATCTTTGGAGAAGGGTGCCCCAACTGGTTTTTGCAGTTTGTTCATCCGGAACTACAAATTCCTTCGAAATTGACTCTCTCTTCCCAGCTCGTGGCTCTTGGCTCTTGAATCTATTGCGGTAGGGAAAGCCATGGCTTTCAAATCCGAACGCCTGGGACACAGGCTGCAAGCGGTGTGCAGCTCCGCAGCCCATGCGAGCAGTGAGGCAATGATTGTTACGTTGGAGAATGCATAGCGGAAAAAAACTTGTGATCCCGTGATGGTTTCTGCTATCAAATCCCATTGGAGGTTTACTACTTCTGCGAAGCAAAGACCTAAACTGCTTAACATTTTGTTGAACCAGCTCTTCCAAGTTCCACATCTGGATCATCTTGACTTTTGACAGGGTGTTCTGGCTGTCTCTTGGAGGTTCGGACATCTGCCCGAGGCGCAATGAGGTGAAACCAAGCTGACCGCGGTGATCCAAAGTAGCCGGTGACGAAGGGGTGCTGACCCAAGCGGCAGAATCTCCATATCCCGGTCATGGATCAGAACACATAATGTGAAATTACATTTTAACATATTTTAATTTTAACTATATAAAATAAATACATTATCATATGTTTAATTATTGAATGTTAGAATGATCGATCTTCACTATCAACGATAGGTGCGAGACCATCATCACTGATCATCATCAAAGGAGGACATGATAGGACATGATATTCATTGATACTCACAGCAACATGCACAGAACGGCCTAGCACCACTCCTTTTAATGAGTTCCGGGCGAGCGCCTGCCTGCACGTGTCCAGTGACACCGCCATCCACTTGAGTTTGATCTTATGAGAGGATCTTCGGTTCAAATGAAGCGTCTTGGTCTTGGTTTGTCTGGATTTGGGGTGCATTTGTGGAACCTCAGTATTAAAAAAAACACTTCGTTGGGGAATTGTCAGATCTGGGATTGAAGACTACCAGAGTTGCCCTACAGCATCTGCAAGCTGGAGGTGAAAGCTAAAACATTCTACCCTCTGGTAAACTAACATAGCTATTGAAAATTGCTATTTATAGTGAGTTTTCCCATTAAAAATGGTGATTTTCCATAGCTATGTTAGTTTACCAGAGGGTACAATACATGTTCAATATTTTGAGCACATCCAAACTCAACTGACGAGGGAAGAAGCCTGCTGAGCACCAGCTGTACAGGATGCAGGGGCACAAGCTGGCCACGTCCCCGGCATGGCGTTTCTGGCACCATGAAATCTCTGGAAACCCAAAATTCCTAGAGCCGCGGTTGCGAATTGCTCTGCATCGGAGCCAGAATTCCAGACTCAGCTGATCTCAACAATTCTGCGGCTCCAATGAGTTTCAACACTTTGACTAAACACATTTATGAAACATTTTATTAATAGGTGTTCATCATTGTTCATCTTCAAACCACTATGGGTTCAATGTGTTCACTTAGACATTTAGGACCTGGTGACCAGCTCCACAGCTCCGTCGGGGCTACTGCAGCACGCAATTGGACCCGCCGTGCTCTGGGACCTGGTCACTTCGGGAATCTCATGGTGAATGCCAGCATTCGCAACGTGAGTAGAAAAATAAAATTAGCATCCGAAAACATTGTCAAATACAAAGATACCTTACGTATGTATGCTGTCTATATATGTATAATAATATGTATATATATATAGTGATATATAGTGTATATATTATAAACATGTATTATATACTGATTACTGTATGGGGTTGTCCAGAACTGAGTACCTAAAAAAGATGCTTTTATTGGGAGAATGATGATAATCCTTCGATAATTGGGGTACCCAATCTTCACAGAAAACAGGTTGTCGACAGCTGGGGACCCCTGCTGAGATAACGGGCTGCCGGAAATGAACCCTGCCATTCACCGTCTGGTCGTTCATCTTTGAAGCTGTAGCAATGAGCAGCAAAGCCAATATACGATCAAACTCTGATCATACAATAAACGTTATTAACTGACTATAATTATACAGTAACCGTAACCGTAATCCCAAAAAATATAAAAAATGATAAAACAGCTTTACCGTGATCTTTCTTGTAGATTTTATCTTTCTTGCGGGGCTACAAAACATGCCAGGGCCGGCCCATCCTCTCGGAACCGCCGCAAGCGAAGCTCAGTGTCCTGGCTCCCCCAAATGGTTGTTGAAATGGTAAGAATATGTAGGAATTGTGATAAACCCATGGGACTTTTGGGGATACCTATTTCATCCTATTTCCAGGCAAAGCCATGTTTAATTCAGAACCAACCCATCTCAGATATCCAGTCCTAGGTTTAAAAGACAAATCCAGATTTCCAGTCCATCTATTCTACAGAGTTCCAAAAAGATGCCTCGTGCGAGCGACCATTTTGAAGGAGTTTGCTGACGGACAGCCCCACAATCTGCAACCGTCACCATCCGTCACCATCCGTCACCATCCGTCACCATCCGTCACCATCCGTCACCATCCGTCACCATCCGTCACCATCCGTCACCATCCGTCACCTCTCGTCCCGTCTGCACCATGTGCGGATGCTCCTGCAAGAAATGGTGGCATGGGAACTAAAAAGGTGATCCCCTGAAGGTCATGGAAGAGGTCCAAGATTGGTTACCCGTACAGGAAGACCAAAAACTCTGGTCTGCACGGCCATTTTGACATTCTTGACCCGCCCCAAAGATCTGTGAGATCAGATTGTGAACCATGACATGTCATAACATGATACAGGGCTCTTCATCCCCCGACCCCGACAGCAAGGGACAGCGCGCCAGGGAATTAGAGATGCCCGTTTTGGCGATGGCCAGTGTGCTGAGTGGTGCTAAAATTTAGCCGTATTTTAAGTTCCCTTTCTATGTGGTTTCAGAAGATAAGTCTTCCAGCAACCAGAACAACGCGGGAACAGTACATCTATGCCCGTTACCTTTCATAATATGGCTATGGTTGATATTCATTTACCTGTAACCCAAATTGGAACATCAAATATCATCACACCAAAGAAATACTAAAAATCTGACTAAATGTATCACTGAGTTTCACTAAGTTAAGTATCAAACCAACATGTGCGGGTTCCCTGGGTATGAAACTTTGATCCTGAGCCGTCCAATTCATCACATCGTGTGCCTTCATGTACTGCTGCAGTTGCGCCAAGGCTGCACGCGTCGTGGCCGACGCCTGCCCCGAAATGGCTCGTTTCGCCCTCAAAAGGGGCTACCTGTGGAGTCTTCCACAAAACCAATTCTGTGTCACCGGCCTGTGAATGCATCTCATCGCTAGAAATGAGATTTCGGATGTCTTTCGGCTGGACATCCTTAATGAAATCCACACATGATAGAACGTACTGGACATGGAGAAACTGAGCAGAAAATCGAGCTCAGGACAACATTTCTCCACATCATCAGGGTGCGCACCACGTGCTCAATATAATCCTGCACTCGTCCAGAAGCAAATCCCCGAAACTAGTTAACATTGAAAATAATCTATAAATTGGGACTCTCCATTTCCATGTTTGATTGCCAGAGGGTATGTACTGTAAAGTGTGTTTGCAAATAGCGGTTTTGGAATTGATGCACGTCACAAAGGCATTATGAATGGCGAAAACTATGATGAACCATGGTGGGCGTTGCCAAATTTTGAGATTCACTACTATGAAGAGCTTCAACGTTGTGAAGAGAGTTCCGATGGAAGGACTGAAATTCATTCTGTCTGGCCCGCTCGTCAAGGTTCCATAATGGATTTTTCTGACCTTTGAGGCCCCTTCCTGCACCCTGCAACCCCAACTAGCTATGTCAGGCCTTCATGATGACTGCAAGTGTGATGATCACCGAGCAGCTGTCGGAATGGGTACCTTGCCATCGCCCTGTTTGTCGAGGTTTCCAACTTCTCAACACCATGTGAACATCTCGGTACGTCTGAATGGGGCGTAGCGCCATCTAATTCGGAACATAATGATAATAATCTAATCATCTAGTCATCAAGCAAAAAATCTAAAGATTCAAACAGCATAACTGACATTTTTCGAATGTTTCCAGGATCTGCGTGCTAAGATGTGCTAAGCACCCAGCTGCTAAGCACCCAGCTGCTCAGAAGGAAAAGGATACCGATGAGCCAAATTCCCCAGCCCAACATCCTGCAACTGGATCATAGGATGGCTGAAAAGTCCCGGGCACGTGGTTACATGGAGAAATCACTACCCATGGACCCACACAATTTGCACCTTTTTTATCTTTTTTTTGGTATCTGTTGGGAATTGTTCCCATTGGAAAATTCACAAAATAGCTTATTGGATCATTTTGGATCCACTGGGAGGTTCAGAAATTTGACCTCTACCCAAATCAGTTGAGGACATCCAAAACATCATCTTCGGAACATCTTGAGGTGCCACGAAATTGCTGTCAAGCTGGAATCTGGATGAGTCACTAGCTATGGGATCCTATGGGGCCATCAGGATTTCATGTTCCTCAGTTCCCCTGCCTTTGTGCAAAGGGCACGGGCGGCAAGAGATCGACCCTCCGCCCATCCACTCCGATGAAGAAGTCAACTTCACCTGTCTAAAAATGGGGTGCCAATGGATCCACAGTTGGCTGGTGAAATTTGGCGATGTCCATGCTATGTATTTCCATCCTTTTTAGGGGGTCACGAAAATTGAGATCCAGTGGTCCAGGTTCAGCTCCAAATTCACATGCACGTGAAGGTGGTCCAAAATGGTGTAGAGGTGCAGCCGGCTTTAATGATGTCCAAGGTGTACCAAGCTACAGCCTGTTAGAAACTGGCCAAACCTCCACCAAACCTCAGCAATGAAGCCTTTAAAATATCTTTTGATCGTGTTTTAAACGGCAGAGATTTTCTAGGCACTTGTCAATCTTCAATCCTTAGAATCCAAGGAGATATGGAAGTCATATCATATCTGTCCCATCTCCACAAAATGGACCCGTGGAAGGCATCCGGGCGACCTTCCGGCTCTGGCAGGGCAGCAAAGTAGCGCACACTAAGCTTGGCACCTTGGTCCCCCATAAAGATCGACGTTGGCAAAACAACCAAAATGTTGATAAATCACGTGTCTATCTTTTCGGGGTGTTGCTAGATATTTATGTGTATATTTTTGTTTTATCCACCAGAAATGCTCTAATTACAGGGGGTTCCTGTAGCTTGACGCTAAACCCCAATTCTGAGAGAATTGAGCAAACCTCCAGAAATGTTTGGAAAAGTCGTTGGGGATTATCAGTTTAGATCATTTTAGGCAGGCCAAAAACACATCAATGAAAGTCAATCGGGATCGTACTTTAAGGTTGCAACATATTAGATATGTGAAACCGACCAGTTCATGACTAATACAACAACTTTCCACAATATGAGATGATGGTTATGTAAGTGTATGGTGGTATGACTGCCAGCCAAAAAAATATGTGATGACTCTTGCGACCATGGCAAAGAGCCGGTCACATATTGGCTCTGAAAAAAGGCTGTACCCCGGATGTATGAGAACTTTTCATAGAGAAAATATGAGCGATTGTGAAAGCCCTAGGTTCACGGAAAGGACATCCACAAATTTGGGAAGGTCCCATCGCTTACCACACGTTTGTACAATAATGATATATGGTAAACTTGGGGGGTATCGCTTGCAGGAAACTGCTGCATTTAT
>Ga0126342_10022654_pt1 | contig 10346 bp, 9 predicted proteins | sample Cyp1metagenome_FD_92528 | JGI IMG/M metagenome (GOLD analysis project Ga0126342, IMG submission 92528) | Coral microbial communities from Lord Howe Island, Old Settlement Bay, Australia - Cyphastrea 1 metagenome | ecosystem: Host-associated > Invertebrates > Cnidaria > Coral ...
TTGGCATCGCAAACTGCAGGTGATTAATGGTGATTAAATGGTGATTAAATGGTGATTAAATGGTGATTAAATGGTGATTAAATGGTGATTAAATGGTGATTAAATGGTGATTAATGAGAAGTGCATGTGCTAATTTGTCTAAAAATAGGAAATCACTGGTTTGTGGTTCATCATTATCCCTACTATTTTCATGGCCGTTTGGTGCTAAGGCTAAGTCTCTCATTTTCAGACTCACCCCAATGTCGTAAAACCAGCAAGTTCTCCCAGAAGAGATCCAGCACTTAACTGAAGTTCCCCTCCAATGAATCTGGACGTGCCGATTTAATCGTTTAAGAACACAGAAGTGCAAACCAATCAGCATATGAAGTTACTTTATACTAAGAAATTGAGCCACGTTGACTTGGGACTTTGGCAGATAGTTTGAATAGTATGTATATATATACATAATATACATACATATGTATATATATATATAATATGTATATTATATATATACACATGATATTTCATAAGTGGTGTTGCAATGTTTTCCCATCAAGAATGGCTAAAAACATCGCCATGAAGCCCGCAGGATCCAGAGCAGTTGCCGCTGTATGAAGCCAACCACGTGGACACTGCCACCTGGCCGCACCTGGCCGTTGAGGGGATGGAACTTCCATGATGGAACCCATGCTGGTTGGTGGTTTGGAACATTTGTTATTTTCCCGTATATTGGAAATAAGCATCCCAACCGACTATTATTTTTCAGAGGGGTTGAAAACACCAACCAGCATGGATTTTACGCCAATCACACCGGGGATTTCCGGGAAACAACATGATTTAAAGAACAGACCAGGGGGATTTCGCATGACTCCGCCATTTCAATAGAGGGCACGGCAAAAAACAGTGATTGAGTCCCATATTGGGATGATACTGAGATACCGAAATGTGACCGATACTGGTTGGTGGTTTGGAACATTAAAATCACCATAAAATCCATATGAATCCCTATTAAATCACCATCAACCATAGTTAACTATAGCTGGTTGGTGGTTTGGAACATGAATTTTATTTTCCATACTATATGGGATGTCATCCTTCCCATTGACGAACTCAATCATTTTTCAAGATGGGAAAGAAACAACCAACCAGAATATACGGTATCCCAATTAGTGTATCGAGATCCCATTCTTGAGCGGATCTGATATGATCTAAGCATGGTATGACTGGAAAACCAGAAACGAACTGAGTATTTTTTTTTGCAATGTGGAATTGAAACATTGGGGACAGTCCAATTGAAGGCCAATAGGGGGAAAAATGATGATGAAGCATGGAATGAGTGCCGGAGTGCCCGAGTGCCCGAGTGAAAACAGGCAAACCCATATGGAGATATCTTTGGGATGTGAGGATGAATGCTATTTCTTTTGAACAGGTTTGATGTGTTTGTGACCAATGGCAACTTTACCTTCTCTACCCCCTTGTGTCCCAGAATTGGTTGGGGCGGCAATGTACGCCCGCCCCCTCCCTCGCCCCTTGTATTGATGGTGAAAACCTGGTTTCCTGTATATGTATATGTATATATATGTATATATATATATATGTATATATATATATATGTATATATATATATATGTATATATATGTATATATATATATTGTCCTTAACATTATCTAAATTCTTGCCACTCATTGCTAAATTCTCCTGGTTTGCACCATAAATCCACATGTTAACCCAAAGATTGAAAAGAACAGATCGATTTGTTAGTTGGCTACCCACCACGTGATTTGGAATCATTGTCTGTTTTTCTTGGTTCAGTCCATTCTAGTATCGTAAAGCATTTGGTGAATCCCAGCTTCATATATCGTGAAATACACCTACCAAATAGTTGAAAAGGAATCCAAGTCTGGGGTTATCATTTGGTGTTCATTTTTTGTTGTTGGCAATCCCTATATATACAGTAGATATCATACAATATCCGATATTTCAAACGTATATCGTATATCTGTTGATATCCTCTATGGTTTGGTGAAGTCCCCGTTAAATCACCATTTCTATCCAGTGTCCACATCTTCCGTTTTCGATGATTTGAGTCCGAACCTGTGCTGCCTAGATATAGGTAAAGAAGTTGATTGGCAACTGGTCAACACATGAAAATACCATGGTTTCCTCTGGTTTATCTATTGAAATCACCATTTTTTGACCATTTGTCCCAGTTTCCCTAGCCGAGGTCCAGGACAAGTTGCTGCGCGCCGGTGGCTTCGCGGTGGAAGGTGCGAAGCGCGCGGCGCCGCTCCTCTCGTTGCCCTGGGCGCTGGGCGTGCGAGCCATGGTGCCGTGGTGACAGGGTGGGATGGTAACGATGGTGCCGCCATGCAGCATTCAATGGGGATATGTTGATATAGGGGTTTTAAAGGGGTTTTGATAGGGTTTTATAGGGGTTTTTATAGGGTTTTATAGGGGTTTTATAGGGTTTTATAGGGTTTTATAGGGGTTTTATAGAGTTTTATAGGGGGTTATAGGGTTTTATATGGTTTTATAGGGTTTTTATAGGGTTTTATAGGGTTTTATAGGGGTTGATATGGTTTTATACGGTTTTATAGGGTTTTATAGGGGTTTTATAGGGGTTTATATGGTTTTATAGGGTTTTATAGGGTTTTTACTGTATAGGGTTTTATAGGCTTTCATAGGGGTTTATAGGCGTTTTATAGGTTTTTTTATAGTGTTTTATAGGGGTTCTATAGGTTTTTTTTTTAATGGTTTTATAGGGTTTTATAGGATTTTATAGGGTTTTTATAGGGTTTTATAGGGGTTTGACGGTTTTATAGGGTTTTATAGGGGTTTTATAAGGGGTTATATGGTTTTATACGGTTTTATAGGGTTTTTGTAGGGGCTTTATAGGGTTTCATAGGGGTTTATAGGGGTTTTATAGGGTTTTATAGTGTTTTATAGGAGGTTTTATAGGGGTTTGTATGGTTTTATAGGGTTTTATAGTGTTTTTATAGGGTTTTATAGGATTTGAAGCATCCATTTTTTGGGTGTCTGATTGATGTTGATGTTGATTGCTCATTGTAGGGGGTTGTACTGGGGATCATTGCAACCCATGGTAGGGGAACCCATCAACTGGTATAATTATGAGATGGGACATGGGTATTTTTCACGACTCACTCGGAGCTGATTTTTCCTCCATGTTAGTCTATATACCCTCTATATAATTGGATTATAACTGGGCTATAACAGCGGATTTAGTGGAAGACCATGTGAAAAAAAACAGCAACTATATGGGCATACAATGGTGTACATTCAGTATTTTCCCACTAGAGCTGGGTATAATGCCCATACCCTTGATGTTAAACACACGAGGCAAGGAATGAAGCCAGTTAAAACATGGCTTTAGCTAGGTAACTAACTTCTGATGAGAATACATTGTGTAATAGACCTGCAATTTTGATCAATTTTGACCCAAAGCTTCTACGAGGGACCAGGCATGTGCTCTTTTAATGAGAAGAACCCGATTCAGCGACCCATCAAAAGTTGGGTCTTGCGGGACGAAAAACCATCCCAGGATCTATGGATGTGTATATATATGTATATATAGGACCAGTTGAGGCTCGCAGGTGTAAAGCGAAGATATTCACTTTTTTGGGTGTTGCACCCCAATCACTCTCCATTTACAATGAGGATCCACAAGAAGGATACCATCCCCACTGATCATTTCCATTCATTTGGTATGCTCCATCATTCCAAGCAGGGGTACCCTCTGGTAAACGTTTACATAACTATGGAACATCACCATGCTATGTAGCTGGGTATATCCACGAACTAAATCACCATTTTCAATAGCTTTTTGTGAATGTTTACCAGAGGCTATAGACAATCAAAACCCCCAACAGGGGACCCATGGCTACTGTGGATCCCCCAAAAATCCATGGTGACCGACCTGGCGGAGGATGTGGTTTGGAACTACGGGCAGTACGGCCTGCTGGGCATTTTGATGCGGGAGGAAATCATGCCCCTTGTTGCGCAACAAGCCGAAACGGCATGAAAACAAGGTTGAAATGTTCACCCGGGGCCCGGTGGGGAGGAAAGAGCTCTGGGTTGCAGAGTTCAACTGAGTTCAACCAGTTGAACTCAAATTCTTCCAGCAGATTTTCCCATTTTGTCCAACTCAACTGGGGTTTTCCAGCGGATTTTCCAGTGAAAACCCGTGGTTTTTCAGTCTTTTGTCCGAGGAGCGGCATCAAGACGCTGCTGAGTTTGAGCTCCACGTTGCAAGATATCCCTCCCAGAGATTTGCTGGTAGGTGCCCACTTGATGGCGGTTGGAGGGTTGCACCATGGGGGATAAATCATGGAAAAGCAGCATTTTGAGTGGCTGATTCAATCATCGGTTTGAAATGGAGGAATTCTTCGGGGTGAAACCCCGTCCTTTTTGTGTCACTGCTGGGTCCCAGATGCGAACCATGGTGCTGGTATATAAAAACCTACAAAACTGGGTGATTTTCAGGGTAAATGTTGGGATTCATCTTCCAGCACTCATGGCTGGGATTTTTGATCTGAAAAAAGGTGGAGCCTCACATCCCTAGCGATTTTCATGAAGCCATGGGAGAATCGATCCTTGGAGCCACAGGTTTCCTAAGTCATGGGGGTACCCCCAAATTTTCATCAATTTTTCGAGGATTTTCCATTATAGATGAATCATGATTAATCATGACTTGGGGATCCCCCATTTATGGAAACACCCACATGACTGTGGATGTTGTTGTGGAACTCTGACCCAAATTGTGCAATTCTGAGGAGATTCGGGGTGAAGTGGGCAGGAGGCAAATCATAGGGTCTTGAGTCTTGAGGATGTCGGAATAGTCTTCCCGGCCATAGCTGTCATCGGAAGGCTTCACATTTTCCGGACACTGCTGTACTTCGGTTGTTTTCGCGGCGTTTACCATGGTTACCATGCTGAAAACAAGGCCCCAAACATCCAAACATCCCATTGGGATCCCCCAAATCCCGAGGTGTACCTTTCACCATGTTTCACCATGTTTCAGCCACTGAATGCTTCATCCTTAGCCTTTTCGATCAAGTCCTAGTGGCAGGCATCCTGTACTTGAGTGCTGAACAGAGGAAGACCTTGCGGGATTCACCGGTCCCTTGGTTGAAAGGGTGGGTGTCAGTGTGTTTGAATCCGTATGTATATACATATATATACATATATGTACATATAATATGTTGTACATTATTATATAATATGGTTATATATATATTATGTATAATGATCCTGAAGTAGATAGAATATGGAATTTTCAAAGATCTACTCCAGGAGGACTATGTATATAAACTATGTATATATCTATATAATACTACATTATATATATATATCCGGGAAATGGGGATGTGTAGTCCTTTTAATACCTTATTTTTTGGTGGGGCAGGCCTTTGTGTCACACGGCAAAACCCCAGCAATGCTAACCCCATCCGGAAAGCAAGCTGAGACCGAACATCCCAAGGCCTTCAGGTGGTGGAACATGGCTTGCTGGAAAATCCACCAGTTATAGATGATATATAATTGAACTATATAACTTTTATGGACAATTCCCGATTTATGGATGATTTTCCCAGCTATAAACCTTCCGTTCGGACAATTTCAGCCAAGCTTTTTCCGCACGTCGCGCAGCCGGGCCTTTTGGCCTCGCGGCTCAGGATGGCTTCAAGAGATTGGCACAGGAGCACGGTAAGCCGTTACCAGCCCAGCTTCTGGAAGCCTTGTTGGGCATGGCCTGCATCGGTGCCATGGCGGATTGGGGGTTCACCACGATGTTGACATCCGTCAAGCCGTATGGTTTCCCATTGTATCCTCATTGTATCCCTCATTTTCTCATCATTATATCATTAGTATCCCCTAGATATATATATATATATATTTAATTAATTATATATATATATATATCAACCCATTTATCACTGCATTTATCCTTGGTGTCACATCACTACTACTATCAGTTACATCCCCAAGACTTTGTTCATGATCTATTCATGAAAACCCGATTTTTTCACCATACATCATCCATCACTGGGTTTGTCTGAAAATAGGATGCCCGATTTTGCTCCTTGTTGAAGTGCAATCTTTTGGGGTATTCCTATGATACCCACATGATTACCCATATATCACCAGTTTTTTATCCCAATTTTGGTTAGTTCAATCCCCATAGCCATTGCCCCGGGATGGCAAATTTCCTCTATCCCCATAGCCATCAACCCGTTATACCATATAATATATCCCCATAGTTCACTTATTAGAATCACAGATTGGTTACTTCAATCCGATTCAATCCCCTTTGGAAAGAAACGTGGATTAGTCGTTAAAGGGTTTCACTGGATTTACCCATTATTCCACTAGTACCATAGGTTCTATCCTTAGTTGTTAGTTAAATTCCCATTGAAATCCACCGAATCCTTGGTTTTTCTCGCATCACCCAGGAACCTTTGCGCCCTACCACGAGACCGCCTTCGAAGTCCAGCGCTTTGCACTGCAACAGAACTGGCGCCTGGTAAGTGAGCGATTGGGAGACAGCAGGCGCGTAGGTGGGAAGGTTGAATTTTATTCTAGGGGGCGAAGTATATACCCTCTGGTGAACTAACATAGCAATGGAAAATCACCATTCTTAATGGGAAAATCCACTATAAATAGCCATTTTCCATTGCTATGTTAGTTCACCAGAGGGTAACCGGTTTTAAATGTTTGTTTTGTTTTTTTTCGATAGCTCTGTATAACCAACCATAGTGGATATGATTATATCTCTGGAGGTTCGATAGGGATTACAGTGGGAATATTCTGAAGTGATTTGACTAGGGATATATAAGGAATATATAGGAACTATATCAACCTTCAAGAAAAAGCACCCACCTTCATTTGGTGGTGGTGCAATCGGTGGTTCATGGTGGTTGAAATGGGATTTGTGATGGCCAAAAAACTGGGGGATGGTAGCAGCTAGGGTATTTTTCAGCTTTTTTTGGGATCAAAAACTGGTGATTTTTCTGGGTATACGGTGGATATTCCATGGGAATTCATAGAATGGGATATATAACCAACATAGAATTTTGTCAGACCTCAAAATTGCCATTTTTTTTATGGGAACCCTGATCAAATTTAATCAATTTTTGGGTACCCTCTGGTTATGTCAAAATAACTATGGAACATCATCATGCTATTAGTGGGTCAATCCACGAACTAAATCACCATTTTCAATAGCTATTTTGACATAACCAGAGGGTACTCTCCGTCGCCATTTTCAGACACTGGGAATCCCCTCATTGCTCCACTTGAAGGTGAACATTGTGAACAAAAAACGTTTTCGGTTAAAAGGCAGGAAGGAAGTCTATAGGTATACATGTACTAGATAATATATGATGTATTATGGCATTATATGATATTATATGATCATATATGATATAATTATATGATAATATATGACAATAAATGATACTATATGATACTATGTTATACTATATTATATTATATGATAGTATATGAAAACAAATGATACTGTATGATACTATATGATAATATTTGATATTAGATGATAATATACATGATAATATACATGTAAAAAAAGCATTGTATAATTATTGTTTTTGTATATACCCTCTGGTAAATAAACATAGACCTTGAGAATCACCAATTTTTAATGGAAACTAGTCTTCCAACCCCGGCAACTGCCAGGGTCTATGTTAATTTACCAGAGGGTAGATCTATACTATGCACATCCCATAGCTTTGGCACAGGAAACACCGCCCCGCCTGGGCCTTGTTTCTTCAGCATTTTCAACGCTTGGCAGCGGTGTCCATCCGTGGAACCCACGTGGAACAGCGCCCGGATGGAGATGGCAGTTACATATGAATCTCACAGGGAATATATATATACACAATAATTATATGTATATATATATATATATATACAATATATATATACAAACCCTCTGGTAAACTAACATAGCTATGGACAATGGCCCATTAATGGATGCTTTAGCCATTATAAATGGTGATTTTCAATAGCTATCTTAAATTACCAGAGGGTATATGGAATATATAGGGAAGATATATGGGAAACATATGGTAATGGTGATTTCATGATGATTTAATGGTAATGCTGACGTAAGAGTGATTCAATGGTGATTTCAAGCATCAAACATCAAGAAACATGGTGGTATAATGGGGATATTATGGGGATATCATGAATAATGATCTGCACAAATTATAACAACCTCACGTCGCAACGTCACTGGAATGATGGCTAGGATTGACCAAACTAGCCTTATTTCAGATTGAGGGCATGGTCCAAGTACGAAAAGCAGATTCTAAAAAAGGAAAAAAGGATTGTCAAGGATTCCAATAGCAAATGCCTGATTTCACGATATAAAACGTGCTTGTGATCCAAAATAACTATGATCAGTATGATATGTCTTTAATCCATATAATAGCTATATATAGCTATACTATTTTTATTTTATCAGATGTGTGTATATATATATATATTTTTTTTCGGCATGTATACACATGTATGTTCATATACATGTTCCATGGTTTCTTATCTGTGCAAACTCAAGTAACAAACCTTCACGGAGATAGTGTTGGTACACTTTCTGTCATTTTTTCCGCGCCGGAATTGCAATGAATCCCAGCTGTCACATGCGACGCTTCCCGTATCTTTCGGGGGGTTACTACATGTTCCTACAGCAGTATAACCCCTTCACCCCGCATATATAGCGAACAAAAAACAGCCTTGGAACTCCTGGTTTAGTACAGGTGAGTGGATCAAATATACAACATTTGAGAAGCAATATCCACTACTACTAAAAATCATATACTCAAGAACACTTATTCAAACCATATACCCGCCTCTGAATCAACATAGAGACTGCCATCAGTTGGGTTTGGAAGATTCGTTTCCACAACCCGGGCTATTTTCAAGGTCGCTCTGCAATGGTTGGTGAAAATTCCGATGTTGAAATCCCTATGTTTTCATAGTGAAATCCCCTACGAGGTCACGTGGAGGCGACCTCTTCACGGACTTCGATGCCGAACTGAAGGAGATCTATGGCGCCAAGGTGCACAGCGGTGTGCTGCTCGCTGCCTTGGCCTTGGAAAGGGAATTGAGGCGCCGACTTTGGGAGGTGTGGAGGAATGGAGGAGTGCTGGGAAGTTTTTGGGGGACATTTTGTTGAACTTGCAATTTGGGTGTGAATTTGAGAGTTTTTGAGGCATGGCCATTTTTTGAATTGTGAATATGAGACACTTATTGGGTCACATATCTTTGGGATAATTTTCGGAACGTTTTCCTGGCAAAATTGTGGATATGTTTGATGACTACTTTGGATTTTTTTTGTGAAGATGTGTGACGTTTGGGATGGTTGGCGAGTTTTACGAGGAATCGATGACATTTGAATCTTTCATTTTATTTGAAGATGTGAATCTGACGATGTTTGGTGTCCCAGGCCAACCTTGAAACGCCTGGCACAGGCCGGGTAGCAGCTGGAGATGGTGGGTTGGTGGTTTCAAAGAGTTCTCCAATGTGTTTTCCTATTTTTTCCCAATGTTTTTTCAGATGTCTTTCCATAGTTTTCCAATAGTTTCCAATGTTGCTCATATTTTTTCCAAACTTCCAATATGTTTCATGTTTCATAGTTTTCTGCAGTTTTCTCCAAGTTTTCCTACCAATCCAAGACTTCGTTGCAACTTGGTTTTTGGAACATCTGAAAGCCACAATTCGGTATGGGAAATCCGGAAAAAAAACTCGCCAGTTTTTGAAGGGATGACATGCTGTTTTGGAAGAGGTTTTTCAACCAACCACCAAGGATGGGAGATTTTTTTACAGCAGAAATGCTGCAACGAGATCCAATGATGGATCTCAGTGATCCCATGAGGACTTCACATTACATTACCCTCTGGTTATGACTAACAGTTCGCCATGGTTAAGCCATGGCCCTAATAGAAATAGATGGTTTACCGAACTTAAAACATGATGGATCTTTCCATGGCGAACCGTCAAATAGCCAGATGGATTACATCCCCATTATATACAGTATCGATTTATATCATATTATCATCATCATCACCATCACTATTAATGTGGTTCATGATGGTTAATGATGATTAATACCACCTAATTATCCATGATTGATGGTTTTATTGATGGTCTTATCCCATATAAAAACCCTATCTTTGAGCCGTGGCCACTGGTTAAATCTCTGTTGTTTATTCACCCCGCTTCGCGTGGGGTGGCCGCCCACACCGCAGGTTTATTTCGGTCCGTGAGAGGGGCTAAGGGTGGTTTTCCCCCGTGGGAGCTCTTCAAGCTAAGAAGTTTCAATAAGAAA
>Ga0126342_10022655_pt1 | contig 10346 bp, 10 predicted proteins | sample Cyp1metagenome_FD_92528 | JGI IMG/M metagenome (GOLD analysis project Ga0126342, IMG submission 92528) | Coral microbial communities from Lord Howe Island, Old Settlement Bay, Australia - Cyphastrea 1 metagenome | ecosystem: Host-associated > Invertebrates > Cnidaria > Coral ...
GCCGGTCGAAGCGCAAACTCTTGGTACATCAGTGCCAAGCTCTTCTCTGATGGTATCACAGTCGGAGAACGGCAACCAAATGGATGCGTCGACCGGACAGAAAGCAAAAGCTACCCCGCAAGAAGAGGCAGTGCTTCCAAACGGAAGTACGACATCAGAAATTGTTCCAGCACAAAAAGGCACTAGCAATGAAGTAGTGGAGGAGGAACGTCAAAGCTCAAAAAACTCTGACTTTAAAGAATACTTTCCAGAAGGTTCACAAGCGAAGGTGGCCAGTAGGCCTGAGACTGAAATTGAAGAAACCAATTCGATGGAAGTCAAAGGAGTCGAAGAGGCGTATTTTCTTGGCACATTTTGGTACATCTTGGATCATCTTGGCACATGGGTCAGACATCCCCTTCACTCCCCTGTTTTACATATGTATAGTGTGCGGAGGTTTGATGTTTCAAGGTTTAGTAAGTCGATACTGTACTTAGCATATATATATATTATATATATAGCGTGTTCGCGAAGCAACAAACACCTGGTTTGCCACACCCTGGGACTGCAACTTTCATGCAGTTTCGCATTTGGTTTGCGCACAAGGCTTGTGGTATTTCCACGTTCACGTTCTACATTATTACACCATTCTGGGATCTTAGGCAGTGACTTACTTGGTAGGACTGATTCTTGTCTTTGTAGCCCGTGCTTGGCACATTTTTTCTTGGACATGCAGTTATCCTACTGGGTCCTACTGTATAGTCTTTGTGTCGTTTGGAACATCAACGGGAGACCACTGGTGACCACTACACTTACAGGTTTAGGATGGTTTGGGCACGTGCAAAAAATCAAGGATCGATAAGGATCGTGTTTCTTGGCGCGGGCTTTGGAACCCATGCTGTCCGTTGTCAGGTGGACTCCACCCAAGACAGCTGGCTACAAGCAACCTTGGGAAGAAATGGCCAAGTCTTGCAGCTTGCTCCTTGTCACATCTTGCCACATCTTGCCACCATTTCCAACCGGGCTACAGTGGCGGTTTCTTCTGAACTTCCAGTCGAGTTTTGAAATGTTTGAAGCGCTTGAAACTTTTCAGATTTGCGCTTTTGAATCGCTTTTGACGCGGCATTTTTTATATTGCTTGATTTTGTTTGATGTGATTGTGATGTGCGATGTATTGCAATGTGCTCAGGTGATGACATCCCAACCAGAAGATGTAATCGAAGTCGATGTCGACTCCGCCAGCAAAAGTCCAGCGGAGGCAGCACATTCTGGCGGGGCATCGAGTTCCAGCAATGGGATGTTTGCTTGCAAGGCCGCTGGGACTGATCTGGATTTTTCTTATTTTGTTCAGACAATGCGTTTCTTTTCAGGAACATTCTTGAATAAACTGCATTGATTCGATCATGGGATAATGACATCTCGTGAATCTCGTGGATGTGAAGTACAGTACTACTAAGTACAATCCTTGGAAAGAAGAAGGCTGTTTGTATTTTGCTTGACAGCGTGATCGAAGAAATGCTTGTGGGAATGGCTTGGCGTTTCCAGGACAAAGCAGACTTCGGAGACGCCCCGGAGCCCAGCAAGGCGATGACGCCAATGGCGCCAATGGCTCCATTCGAACGGGTCGGATCCAACCCAGCGGAACCTCTGCGATTTGTTGCTTGGCTTCCACTCGGCACTAGCAAGACTCACATCTCTACAGGTCAGTTGCGGACCAGAGATTATTCCAGTAAAGTCAAGGACTCCCAACATCCAGCAATGTTATCAATTTCAGTGACGGGCAACCGCTCCCCCCATTTTTGAGGATGCCTCTCATATTGTCCACTCCAGAATACTTTGGCCATTTGTAGACTTTAGTGCGAATGGAATCTCAACTGGTCATAGGAGTTCTGTGCTATGCCAAGGTAGATCCCTCACCCAGCCGACGCAGCATCTGGACGCAGATTAGGGAATTGTGGACATGCTTTTAGCCGGCTTCATACACGGTTTAGTGAAGGAAACGTGGACAAAATATGAACACGACACACAGCCTTTTTTGCAGATCCAACATGACAATTGCGTTTTACCATATTACACAGTATGTGGGAGTCGTTCTAAAACCACGCAAGACTTTTAGTATCCGAGTGACATCTGCAGATGTGGATGTGTATCTTTGCTGCAGTGGCGAAAGGGCGGCGAAAGGTTCGCGAAAGGTCTGAATACACCTATTAGACTCGATGTATGTGATATAATATTCATGCTTGGCAGTTACAGTTGCATTCATACAATCATTGAACAAGCATTTTGGGAGGTTTCTCTCAGATAGGAATGGGTTTTAGTATTGGAACTGAAACACCCGCCCATCCTCTCATGAAACATGAGTTTAAAAAACAGTTTTATAGGCGAGAAATCCGCGAAAGGTTCGCAGAAGGTTCGCGAAAGGTTGGCGAAAGGCGAGTCTGCCAGGATCCGACCTTGGCCCAAAATGGTCTAGTTTGTCTTGCAATGCCACTGCAAAAACCGCTCAAAGTCTTTTCAACTTGTGTTTCCGCTATCGGGCAATCTGCAAAACGACTTACAGTAGGCGAATGCTTGCACTTCCCTGTTTTTAATACAATCCTCCTGTAAATCTTTATTACGAAATATGCGCACGAAAACATGATCATAATTCCCTGTCCCGATTCTGCTGGGGCGCGAAAGGGCGCGAAAGGTTCGCGAAACGGCGGCGTAAGGGCAGTTTTGGGTTACCATAATTTTGAACAACTCCCATGTGATAGTATTGGGTTTGCATTTCTTTCGATGATCACCTTGCTTGAGGCAGCAGGCCTTGTTTGTTGATGTTCCCACCCCACCCCAAGCGCGTGGGGAGAGTATGGACTGGACAGTGGCTCCAGGTGATTTTGAAGACGTCTTTGATGATCCATTGCTGTCAACATCCTTTGGGAATGACGAGACTTCTGATTCTGGAGACTTCCCGGATTTTGAGGCATCAAGGGCCGTTCTGGGTCAGGTCAGGAGATATTAGCTTTACTCAAGATCCAGCGCAGAACGATTACTTGTCTCTCATTTGTACCTTGACCCTGTGGCAATTTTCGGCAGACTGGATTCCACTACTAAGAGTCACTACCAATACTACCAGGAGTCACTACCAGGAGTCACTACCACAAGCAAGTAAAACTCATTGCACATGTGCCAGCATAATATGGCTACCAAGAGATGGAATTCAGCGAACTAGCACTCCCTAGCAGTCCAGTGATTCGCTTTGGACTTTTGGGGGCTTAACGCCTGTTGAACAAGACACAGGCAGTTACCACCATTAAGCATTTGAGTGTGCAGCATCATTGAGGGCAAGAATCCCAAATGGATCCAGGTTCCCAGTACCACTATCCAGTAGCTCCAATCTTTCTACTCTTTTTTTCAGGTTGTTCGCTTCTAATCACAGGCTCAAGGATCCGCAAGGAATATTCGGTTTCAAACTGCAACAGCACAACCTCGGAATCCCCTAATCAAACTGCAGGATCCGATGGTAGAGGTGGAGGAGAGGGCTTAACGTTGCTGGGCGTAGTGCTTCATGTTTCATGACTAAAGTGAGACGCGTGGGCTCATGAATCCAAATGGACCACAGTATGAAGATACCCGAAGTGTAGAGCCAAGATTTATGGCCGTACCTCCCTTCTCGTGACTGCTGACCAAGTCACACTAATTATGAATGGCCTGCGACTGGTTCTCGCACCAAATGGTGGCTTGTTGTCGATCATTTTCATGTTTTGTAGTGAGGATCTAGAAGATTTTAGAAGAATCTTGCTGAAGAATCTTGCTGAAACCACGGACAACCATCGGGATCACAAGACAGCTCCCAGCCTGAAGGGCTTCGAAAATGCAAGAAAGCGTGTACTTCGAGCGTGATTTGAATTGTTCCCTGATGCAACGTACGTACTGATCTGCTTTGGAATCGGAAGCAGCAGCTTCCAATTCTGCAGAGGAGGAGTGCAGTGTTCCAATGTTCGGCGACTTCGACAAGGAGCATTTTACATTCTATAGATACTATAGCCTGTAGCATTTCTATGCTTTTCTATGTATGGCCAGCCAGCCATGGATATTGCAAATGTTTGCCTCGTTTTGATATTTGAGTACATCAGTGACCACAAGATTTAAAGAGTCCACCCGCTTCACAAACAGCGTGCATGGACAACGGTGAAAGTGGGCATCTGGCAGATTTCGCGACTTAACAGTGCAACAAATTGACATCTATTGGTTGCATGCTGTCCCAGGAGAGGCTACCAACAGTCAATGAAATTGATGAAGATGAAGAGGCGAGTATTGTTCCGTCAGACATTGTACAATCATTACAATCTATGTATGGAATGAAGAGGGAAGGGAACTATCTTGCGGCGTTACGATATCCTGATCCTGTACATTCGTGCATTCGTGTATCCTAACAGGCTTCTCAATCTTGTTTTGAGTCACGGCAATCTTGAATTGGGAGTCTTTGATAGTCTTTGCATTGTGCGTGGACTCGTTTTCTTGTGCAGGCATCACAATCATTTTCCACATACCTTGCGCTTTCCTTTGGACATCTTGCGATAAGTCTTATTGTCAGCACACATGTTACTTTATACTTTGATATACTTTGATTACATCTTCAACTTTCAAGTTGGAAGTTGTTGACTTTCCCTGGCATCTGTGATACGTGGTCCATTGTTCAAGCTGTTGGGACCATACGCATAATTCAGTAGGCAAGGAAGAAATGCTGGACACAACTAAACCAAGTTTCCTTTACACTATATAGTTTGAATATGTTTGCATGCTGGAAGCTTAGCTTATCTCCAGAGGATGCCGGCATCAATTATGCAGACCCTTTGTGAAGCTCTTTCCTAAAGCAACGTTGATCACTTTGATAACATTTCGAAACGTTTGGAACCTTTGATACAACATCATCACCACTATCCAGTACCGCCGTCCTAGATATTTATTGCGAGAGATTTCCAACATGTCCTCAAAGTAATAATTGGCCACCTCGTCTTCGGCTGAGGGAGAATCTAACTTCGAGGTGCAGATGGATGCCAAAGTGCACTGGGGCCCAAAGCAGGGTTGGAAGAGGGAAGAAAGCAAGTCATGCTCGAATTCGTTTGCAACAAGATACAAGAATATGCAACAATATACGTTTGTTTGGCAAGTGGTGCCCTAGCCTCAAGTTCATCAGAGCTGTGCTGAATTGTCCTTGTTTATGATAGTGGTATGTCGCGAAGTGGCACCCGAAGTGGTTCTCGTCCAGTTCAATCCCCGCGCCGTCTGAGCCAACTGCACAAGCGAGGCCTACCTTCGATGCAGAAGAACCTGAGGAGCCAGGTCCAGGTGCCATCTTCTTACAGTCAGTGTTTTTCTCAAAAAACAATCACAAGTCCCTTGCCGTCATGCTACCTTTTCCATGATGGCATGAGACTGGGGAAGTGCTTCAAGGGTGCTGATGGAGCTGCTGCTCACGATAACCAGAATCATAAGTATGAAACTATGAGGCTATGAAACCACACAGTAATGAGGAGGACGACGAGGAGGAGGATGATGACGACGATGGTGATTACAATGAGGACGACCATGACGCTGATGATGACTTGCAGCAACATTCGATCCTCAACACACACACACAATTTCCACCGATGCTATACACTGATACTGCTCCTTGCATGTAACTCCAAGGCATTTGTGGCATTCCTATTACATCTATTACTGTATATCCTATGCTATCCTTATGATATTTTCTTCTTTCGACACAGCAACTGACAACACAAACTTTGCCCACGCTGTCCAGGTGAAGCCTCCCTTGGGACGACATCTGCAGAAGGCACTGCTCGCACTGCTCCTCGAGTGCCCCTGCTGCATGGCCCCGTCATTCCATGGTGCAACCGACCCTTTAAGATCTTTAAGCCTTTGGGGAATCAGCAATCGGCGATACCCAGTGGATCCCAGTGGATCTCAGTGGACTGTGTCTTTAAAACCGCAAACAAGACTGGCCTTAACATGCCTTAACAACATCTGCCAGAGATGCGGCTAAGAATGAGTAGATGCCGTGGAACTTGTACGTGGAAGTTCATCTCTAAACTACTTAGTGTAACTTGAACATGCTCCATGTCCACAAAGTCAGTGGTGGGAGTGTTTAAAAAATGAGAGCCACTTATCAACCAGGTGTCCTGCTTAAAAGCCACTCTGAACCTGAGGTGCGTCCCACCAGTGCACGCATCCGAGCAGGCCATTCGAACAGGTAATGATGGGTACTCGGATAGTGGTGCATGAGACGTCTTTCGTTGCACAGGCTGCAAACAGACGTCAGCACTCTATCAAGTTGGAATTGTGTCCCTACGTCACATGTGGGAGCCGTTTTCCGTTTTCCGCCCTGGAAAAGAACATATCTAGCCGTGTAAAAGCGGAGCTTGGAAATACAAAGGAGAATTCTATCAGTGGTTGTATATGGTTGTATGTTGTATAACAAGGTAGAGAAGCAAAAAAAAGGGCCAAGTGAAGTTTGAATACCAATGGGTTTTGCACATAAGCACAGGAGTGTTTCTAGATGGCAAGCGTTCTTTATAACACGAACGTGTGCGATTTCTTCTGGCTTATATCCCGAAGGTGCCAAGTGTGTGTCTTATCCAAGCCAATTCAAGCCAAGGTTGAAGGAGTCGTTTCCACAAACCGCAGGCAAGTAGATGTGACCAGCGTTCTTCTGTTTTGGTCAGGTCGGGAATAGTCTGATGTGTACCAGGACTGCCTGTCAAACAGGGGCGAGGAGGCCATGATGAATTAGACAGGCATGCTAAAAAGAGGCCATTTAGACAAGGAATGACCCATGGTGTTGGATTACTTGATGTTGTTCTTGGGGAAAACTGTTGTGTTTCAATAATTGATCTGAACATCCCAGAACCTTTGTTGTGCAAATTGTCGAGACCTTATCACGTCAAAGGTAAAGTGTGAAATTCGAAAACATTCGAAAACCCTTCTATAATTTCTATAGTATGGAGATTGGCTCGATAGAAGCGGCCAGGAATCAACTTTGGTTTCTTTCGCTGGAGCTAATATAGTTCTGCATAGTAACAGTGCTCGCCAGCTATAGAATCCTTCCTGCCTCTGGTTTGATGAATGCCGGAGAATGTTAAAGTATTGTTAGATTGGTGTTTGCATCATTCAGACTGCAGTTTGTTTGGCCCTGAGACACCATAGACCATACTTAAGCATCTCAAAATTCAAAACCATGAGCAGGCTTGAATGCTGCCATTTGCTTCCTCGACTCCCTCGATTTAAATCAAACATGAAGGTTTCAAGACACGAGATGACTGACAACTTTTTGCCGCATGCTGATCAAGCAGCAGAGACGGTTCTTGGTCTCGTAATGGAAGCTGACAAAATGATACAAACTGCTCATAAGATCTCATAAGTAGAATATTCACTCCATCGCTTCCAGCCACAAACACAAGCGCTATTTTGCTTTTCATACTGCTGGCTCCTGCTGGCTTTTGCTGGCCCCTGCTGGCCCCTGCTGGCAGATGGGTCATCAAGTCCTGCCCTTGACCGCTGCAGCTTGCAGTCCTTCTACAACAACATCCAAAATTTATCATTGAAGAAGAGTTTGAAACATTTCGTTTCCTCATCGGAGGAGAACATGTTAAAAGTGGTTACTGTAGTTGTTTTGAATTCAGCTACCGTTTACAGATCCATTGCCGGCCAGATGATTTGTTCTCAATCAACGAGTACTGAGGCTGGGGAGTTCTGTTTCTACAAGAGCTCCACCCATGGCTGGATCCCTGCCAAGGCCCGGAAAAGCGTCCAGTTGGCAATGACGTAAACCTCCCAAGGCATGTCAGACGTAGATTTATAAACTATAAACTTACATCCAGGTCGAAGCATCTAAAAGCTGCGATTTGTACGACACAAATGGCTTCTGTTCATGAATCTGAAAGTACCTTATTTGTCCATATTTATCCTTAATTGCATCCTTATCTAATGCACGATCTAGCCATGTCTGGACACTCTTCCCTTGTTGGAACAAAGATGAACAAAGTCACTAGAGTCATATTATGATTTTTGTCCTCGTTGGTGCCAGGTCCTTTCTGCACGAAGCGGAGAGCAAACCTGCGATTTGGATGTGAAGCCTGGTGCAAACGCAGGGACTCCTAAGGAGCTCATTTCTGGCGAAGATTTGGCAAAGGCAGGGAAAAATATGGAAAGGCGAGGTGTTCCAGGGTTTGAAGTTCACGGAGCCGATCAACTGGAATCACATTCCTCAAGAGGTCGCAACATGTCATTTCTGTTTGCTCGAAGTGAGACGGAAACAAGTCACCGTGAAAGCAAGATGAAGCAAGCCAATCATATTAATATATATTAATCATAGGGGTCCGTCATTCAGAGTCATTCACATTCATGCTGATTCATGCTGGTCTTCAGTGTTCTGGTACTGATGGCATGTAGCTCTTAAAATGCTGTCGGATTTGACGAATTTGGTGCCAGTGCACAGCTCGAGCAGCTCAGGTTGAAAGCATCTTCAGGCTCTTGGATGGCACAGTGGCCTCTCGGCATGGCAGTGGGAAGCTCTGGCAATTGATAGATGCGGGGTAGATGAGTCAGATTGTCTCGACCACTCGTGACACTTTAGGAGACTCCATGGGCTGGAAAGAGTCACGGAGCGCAGCGACCTAGTTCATGAGATGTTGTGACCAGTCTCGCGTCAGGTTTGAGTAGGCAAGTAGACCCTTACAAAGCAGTTTGCCTAGAAGCTCTGCACAGATCTCTATGTATTGTAATTAATCAAGCTACCAAGGTGATATATGCCCAGACAATGGGATAAACGTGGATAAACTGATAACCTCTCAACCCAAACACCGCCTCCTGTCCAACTGAGGTGGAGTATCACAGCCAATCGCTGAACAATTGGATCCCTGCAAGGCAACTTGCGGCAACTTAAACTGCACCTGCACTAAGATGTGGTGCGTTGACTCTTGCGAGCTGAGTGTTGACGACAAATCTGAGCAGTTGCTGGGCCAGAACACCCCCAACCCATATTCCCTGAAGAAACTATTGAACGACTTCCCGTGCAAGGAAACCATACGGAAAGCACATGGAAACCACGTGGAGCTGCACATGTCTCATGTCTCGCAGAGTCTCCAACTTTGACCAAAGATGTGTTCGATGTGTTCGCAGGGTTCTAAATCCATCTTCGGAGCCTGGCAGCTTCGACTTGGATTGCAAGTTGGCGGTGCGCGGCGTTTGATGGGGCTCTCCTCCTGGCGGTTCTTGCTCAGGTTGCTAGAGGACTCTGTAATTAATCTGACTAAATAGATCTAAACAGTAATAAAATGTAATAAATATGGATCTGGACTTTCACTTCTCGGGAAACAGGAAGAAGTATTCAGTAGGTTCCAGAATCAGGACTGCACAGACTGAATTCCTACAGGTTGAATTGTGCGGATTGTACACCAACTTCGGTATGTCATCAACTAGCTCTTACAGGTAGCGACGTTTACAATCACCTTGCTATTAAGGACATACACAAAGATTTTGAATATTCACAACCAGCAATGAACTTACGTACAGACAGTAACTCAGCTGTCTACACCACAGAGCCACTGGTATTTCCAGCCAGGTTTCATGTCATTCTACCGGTACTGCCGCTTGAGAATGGTGCTTGCCAATGCTTCAAGGTGCCGATCACCAAAATTCGGCCACCACTGGATGCAAAAGGAGGCGCATCACAACGATGCAGTCTAGGATTTTGTTGCACCACGCTTCCAATTCTGGTGGTCAGATATGCTGATACTTCACTTGGTGTCCATGCCATGAGAGTATTGTAGTTTGTTGTTTTTTTTGCTGATTGATATGCAACATCAACTGTTTACCAAGCAGCAGCAAGAGTCAGCAGATCCAAATAATCATGGCTATTAATGTACGAGAAAACCACATAGTCTGAGGATGTCCGAGGGATTTCAACTCTTCAACCATTGTTTGTCCTGATCTCCAGCCAACACAGATGCTGCCACCCCTACGTGACTTCCACTCTTCTCAAGTATGCGCGGCTTGGTTTGGGGGATCATAACAATTTGACATAATTTGATGTTGCTTGACTATTTAGATATATACATATATAATCATATATATATATATATTTTAATATATATTATAATATATATTGTAATATATATAATATATATAGTGTATATATATATATATAGAATATATATATATTATAATATATAATATATAATATACAATATATATAATACATAATATATATATAGTATATAATATATATAATATTATATATATATATATATATTATATAATATATATTATATATAATAAATAATATATATAATATATATATTATATATTATATATATAATATA
>Ga0126342_10022656_pt1 | contig 10345 bp, 12 predicted proteins | sample Cyp1metagenome_FD_92528 | JGI IMG/M metagenome (GOLD analysis project Ga0126342, IMG submission 92528) | Coral microbial communities from Lord Howe Island, Old Settlement Bay, Australia - Cyphastrea 1 metagenome | ecosystem: Host-associated > Invertebrates > Cnidaria > Coral ...
ATGATTTGTGGCTCCGGAGGGTCGAAAAGTAGGCTCGCTAAAGCGGCGGGTGCGGAGCCAGTTGGCCAGAGGAGAGATGAAAAATTGCACGCCGTTGTGGCGCGAAGCACATTTCCAAGTCAACATACCAGGTGCGGACCACTTTTGGCACTTGAGATGTCGAAAAAGCGCACGCCGTTGTGGCGCGAAGCACATTTCGAAGTCAAAATGTACAAAGCACACCACGTTCGGACCACTTTTGGAAGTTGAGATGTCGAAAAAGTTCACGTTGTTGTGGCGCGAAGCACATTTCGAAGTCAAAATGTTAAAAACACTAGGGGTTCGGACCACTTTTGGAGGTTCAGATGCCGCTTCGCGTGGCAGGCGCAAGGGATTGTGCACCTTGTCAAAAGTGAGCAAAACGTGAGCGTTTTGTAGCATTTTCAACTACAACCACCACTACACCACACTACACTCCAATACATTGCACTACACCACAACTACAACTACAACTACACCTTCACTACATTCTACTACACTACACTCCACTCCACTACACTACACTGCACTCAATTACACTCAATTACACTACACTACACTACATTACACTCCGCTACACTACACTACATTCCACTACACTACACTCCACAACACTACAACTACAACTACACAACTACACTCCACTACACTCCACTACACTAAATTACACTCCACTACATTAAATTACACTACACTACATTACACTACACTACATTACACTACACGACACTACCTTCCACTACACAACATCACACTACACTACACTCCACTACACTACACTACATTACACCACACGACGCTCCCTTCCACTACACTTCACTACATTACACTACACTACACTCCACAACACTACAACTACAACTACACTCCACTACACTCCACTACACTCCACTACACTAAATTACACTACACTACACTACATTACACTACACTACATTACACTACACTACATTACACTACACTACACTACATTACATGTACGTATGTCTCTATCAAATTCTATCAATAGATACATGACATTGCACGTTCAACCCTCTTTATTCGAAGGACAGTTGTTTTTGAACGCTTTTTATTTAATCCCGAAAAGAGAGGACACGGTCCAAAGAAGTGTCGAACAGAAAAAAGCAGGAGAAGTGGGAGAGGACCCTGGCTACCACGGGCACAACGGAAGGTACCTGTGTCTGATCCTCAGAGTTTGTGTGGTTGTTGGTCCAAATTAAGTTCGCAAAACCTCAGGCTCGGAGTGCGCGACCGCATCTGGCCACCAGGTCGTGGACCACACGGACGCGCTGCAAGGGCCTCAGGTGATTCAACTGATGTGCTCGACTTTTCTCTGCTACGCTGTAAGGTCTGTGGATGGAGATGTGGTTGAAGAGGACTACGAGCCGGACCTTCCTGATGTTCGAAGTTCAGGGGGTCTTGGAATTCCAAATCAATACAAGACATGCATGGACAGATGGCGGAGCAATAGGGACGATACCGCTGGTTTCTTCGAGGTGGCGGCCAGCGAGGCAGAGACGTACGCTGCAGAAGGAGCTTGGTCCGACGTCCACGACTCAAACACCAAGGGTTTGAATTTGTCAACGTTGGTTGAACGTCTTTTCTCATGGCAGCCTGTGTTTTCTGTAGGTGTTTTCGGAAGATGACTGGCCGACCGAAGAGGGCAATCGCTGGGATTGCCAGGGCCTCAGACTGCAAGACAAGCCGCCGACAGAAGCATCATGTCGACGGCATAATCGGAGTACGGTTGTCCACGTGCTCGCTAGCATTGTACTCACTGCGTCGAGAAGCTGCTCTGAGGTTACATTGACCCTCACACGAACCGCTTCTGGTGGTCCCTGAAGGGAAACAACGAGACTTGGGAGTGGGACGAGGATGATTCCACGTTATATTTCTGATAAGGCCCCTGAGAAAAGCCGAGAACAACCCATTTCATATGGTAAGCAGAAGGCAACTAAGCAGACCGTGCTCATAAGAAGACAAGAAATCGTGCTGCAATAGTTCAACAAGAACTAAAGAGATATTCAACGAATCAAATGATTGTTGGTGCTGGGAATCATCCTCGTCCCTCGATGTGGCATCTGCAGCTTAAGACTTATCCATAGACACTGAGCTGCATATGCTGCGAGAGCCAGTCTCAGAGCGTTCGACGCGACGCGAAAAAAAACAAGCTGCCAAGAGGAATGTGGCAGCGTCAAAGTCTGTAGCTCATGCACGGCCGTGACATGAACATGTCAGTGCAGGCTTGAGGTAGTCACTGGTCCCTCAGCATGTACATCGCGACATAATTTGAAACCGTCACATCCGCAACCTCTTCGGCTCCAGTGAGCGCAACTCAAGGCGTCAAGGTTTGACATAGACAGATAGACAGATTGATAGAGAGACAGTTTTGAGCGATAGATAGATGGAGAGATAGATAGAAAGATAGATAGAACGAAAGAAAGAAAGAAAGATAGATCTAGATAGATTGATAGATAGATAGATAGGTAGATAGATAGATAGACAGATAGACAGATAGACAGGTAGACAGCTAGACAGACAGACAGATGAAAGAAAGAGAGAGAGAGAGATAGATAGATAGATAGATAGATAGATAGATAGATGGACAGATAGATCGATAGATAGATAGATACATAGGTAGGTAGATAGATAGATAGGTAGATAGATAGATAGACAGATAGACAGATTGACAGGTAGACAGCTAGACAGACAGACAGATGAAAGAAAGAGAGAGGGAGAGAGAGAGAGAGAGATAGATAGATAGATAGATAGATAGACAGATAGATAGACAGATGGACAGATAGATCGATGGATAGATAGATACATAGATAGGTAGGTAGGTAGGTAGATAGTCAGAGAAAGAGAGAGAAAGAGAGGAGACATCAATCACCTTTCGATCCATCAGTGGCTTCGCTCTGCCATTCCGGGTTCACAACAACCAACCTTTCCTATAGGTTTCCTATTTTTGAAACTTCCGCCACCGCCTTGTGCGGTACTACTGGTATATGTACCATTATATGCATTGTACCCCATTATTCATAATATCCCGATTATATCCCGAATATATAACCATTCTGCCTGATGTTCATCTCAATACCATGCGCCTTGAGGCTCCTCATGGCAGCGCTGAATTATGCTGGTTTGAGCATCGTTGGTTGGGTAGCAGCTTGCCCTTGGGTAGGGAGGTTGTGAGCCATGTTGAGGTTGTACAGTACCCAGGGAAGTTGTGTAAGGGACATCGTTGAGGTTGTTGAACATCGTTGGTTGGGAGTAGCTTGCCCTGATCGAATGAGGTTGAGGTTGATGGTGCGCAGGTCAGCTTGTCAGCGAGTGTTAGCTGTCCAATTTTTTTCAGGTTTTCAAACTGATTTCAGGCTGTTTTGGGTTCATACCGACTTCATCACTCCTTAGAAATGGCCCGCTTGAAGAGTTTGTCCAGCGGAAAGCCAAGACCTGTGGGGGGGCTATCAATCCTTCGTCAGGTCCAAGCATTGTTGACCCTTGATTTCAACACCATCAGCCACCAAGGCATTTCTTCTTGCAGGACAGTGGGGACGCTGGCTGCCAATTTTCATTCTTGCCCAGCCAACAGATTGGAAACTGTTTGTCAGCTTTGCACGCATGGACTGTTTAGAGATAGTCAAAAGAGAATTGCTCACTTTAAACTGCCCAATTCCAGAAACTTTATGATACAGATGTATTACAGCCGGCTTCCCTGGCAGGATTCGTACTGTCACCCTTCGTTTATATGGTGGTGGTTGGCCTGCCACAGATCTCGATGGAACGTTTACTGGTCAGCCCACCAGCTACTCGGTCACTGACCTGTAGGGAAACGCCAGCAGACAGATGAATCAGCGATGCAGCATAAATACATTGGGTATATTATTTAATATTATATATATAGGATGATATGGGTAGGGGTCAAAATCGTAATCATAAATCATCAATGATTCAGCACGAAAACCGACCACAGCTGTTGGGCAACCCCACGGCGATGAATGGATAACGTGGCTCTCAATGCTCTGAGGTCTCCGAAGTGCAGTGGTCAGACTTTTTGTGTCTCGAAGCATCTTGTGGGTTTGGGGGGCGATGGTGGGTGGCATGCCTAGGCAGGCAGCACTGGTTTCGGATCTTTCACGTGGATGAACATCATTTGAAATTATGTCGGAGTGCATCATGAATCACAACGTCAAAAATGCTTCTGAAACTTCCGAAGAAATCAAATTGAGATTCTATCTGAATTTCTGTTGGCCATCTCCACTGGTTCTCGAACTCCACCAGCTCCTGGATTGAGGAACACGCTCTTCTGGAACTTGAACTACTGGGACACAGCCTCAACATTAGCTGGAGAAGTGGATGAGGTCAAAACGACCTATCCCAAAGCTCTGGCTGTGGCCATGGTGGCTGTGGTCTTATCCTATTTCTTGCCGCTGTCAGGGGACCCAGACCGGTTCAGTTACCCTCTGGTTATTCAACTTAGCTATGGACAATGGCTGTACCCATTTAGAGGAGATGATGATGATGATGATGATGATGATGATTTACGTCTCAACATGGTGATTTTCCAAAGCTACGTTAAGTTACCAGAGGGTATGGGCTATGCCCTCAGCGAAGGCCGGACGGGGTCATTCGACCGACGGTTGGCGGTGCTTAGCAACACCATACGGGTCATTCGACAGACGGCTGACGGTGCCTAACGCTGTTTTCTGAAGCTGTAAGAAAGTAGCTCCAAAACCGTGGGCCCCCCAGTCCCAGACGGGGTCATTCGACAGACGGCTGCCTCTGCCTAACGTGGCTTTCTGAACGGACAAGAAACTAGCTCCAAATTGCAGCCTTCAAAGCTCCAAAACCTTAGCCTCGCCACAGCGCAGCACCATGCCACTGAAGGACGGACCATACTTTCGGTCCACGGCTGCCTCTGCCGGACGTTGCTCTGAACGGACAAGAAACTAGCCTTTCCTCATTCTTTCGTCCCTCGCCTTGAGACTCTCCATTTGGCATTGCTTCTCGAGCGCGCTCCCCCTGCTTCCGTGGGGTCGGCGGATAAGTTCTTGCCCCTTGCTGATGATACTTTCATGTACTTTCTCCTCTGACGCGCTCCCCCTGCTGCAAGCGGGGTCGGCGGATGTCTTAGCCGGACCCAGTTCAGTTCCTGGAAGCCCGTGCCTGAGGCTGGTCGGTCTTGGTGTCCCCGGAAATCACTGGCGCGATTGGCAAGATGGGCAGTTTGCCCTCCTGGGGCAAAGGCGATGCAGTGGGGGATCAATGGCAGATCTGAGAGTCCAACGGCTGTGCGATGCAGCCAATTCTGGACATGACAACCCACACCGCGGGAGAAACATTCTCCTAGTCCCAGAGTTCCCAGTTGGTGTTTTCGAAGACTTGCAGATTTTGTCCCCTCTTTGTGTCAGCTTGTGCATCCCCATGTGAGGCTGGGTGGACGCATCCTAAAGCCTTGGCCTCGGAGAAGGGCACCACCCAATCTGATTAATCAGGGATGAACAAATTGAAAAATTTTGAAACCCTGCACTATCCATCATACATCATCCATTGACAACTTTTTTCCGGCCCAGGTCTTGGGTGATCTGCGGTGCCGCAGTGAGCTGCCTGGGACAACAGCTCTCGGAAATGGCTGAGGCCGCCTTCCAACTCCAAGGCCGAAACGACCTGGAACGACTGGGCGGTGCGTACGGAAGCCACATGTCACCTCTTAAAGCGTCGTGAGTCGTTCGCCATTGAAAAACATCTGAAAAAGAATTGAGACAGTCATAGTATGTCATATATAGTCATAGTCATGGAACTTATTTTTTGAGATATTCTCAACTATCAAAATTGACTGTGATAAACTCTTCATAGTCACGGAATGTCGTGTGGATTTGTTCGGATTAGTCGGGACGCCACTTCAACGCCATGCCAGGGATGGCAGAGGACGGATGGCTGCCCACCTGCTTTGCGCGTCGCTCGCGCTTCGACACTCCATCACTGCCCTTGCTGGTGATCACTATCCTGGTGCTGGCGACCTGGACAATGGATCATCATGCCAGCTTGGTTGGATCCAAGCTGCTTAGATCACCTGATGAAATAGGATTTGTAATGATTTGTATGGATTTGTGGTTAAGTTCCATCTTCATCATACAAGTTTTTCGTGTGGATTGTCGTGGTTTACTATGGTTTATTTCCCTCCCCGAGATCTGGGATGTCTGAACCATTGAATGGTGTGAACTTCTTTGCAGCATGTGCAAAGTTTCATCGAATGTGAAGACAGCCACAAGATGCAAAATGAAGTTGTTTCCCTCCAAATTCCAAAGGTGTTGCTTTGCATCTCCAGAGTTTTAACTTCAAGATTGCTACACATGAACACACAAAACAAGAGTGAGAATCTGCAATTGCATGCATTTGCTGGTTGATGGCGGTTTCGTTCTTGTTCCAGTGGGATGAGTTCCCGACGCCATCTGACGCCTGAGGTTCTAAGCATGTCTTCATCCTTTCAAAGTATCATCCAGATGCTGAACGGTGTCTACTGTGTGGCCCAGGCCAGGTGAGAATCTCCCCCAAAAATGGTGCTTTTGCATAGCTAGATTGTGAAATGACCGGATGGGGCCCTAGATCCAACGACGCTGATCATGTAGAGCCCATTGAAGACATGCTGCTTCTCCGAATTGTGACGTGGGCTTTCAGCAGCCACTTGCTGGTTCTTTTCACTTTTTGTTTCAAAGACTTCTGTTCCATTGCTACGTCGGATGATTCATGGAAATTGACCGGGCAATGGAGTGGCTCAACCACCGGTGTCACTGGATGTCACTGGCCATTTCTTGGCAGGTCATCGAGTTTTCAGCCTTTCTTCATTTGCGAAGTATCTGGGCCTCATTGAGCGATGAAGCCAAAAAAAAGTGGACCAGTCATGACCAATGTGTCCCAACCCTGAGGATTTCTCGAATCTTTTACTGGCTATTACTGGATGTTTTGTGCCACTTCGAAACTTAGGGATGCTTCTTATGTTGGAGACTGGATGCCCGCACAAGAAGTAGATTTTTAGTTTTCAATCAACCATAAGACAGCGTTGAAAATTGCAGGGTCAATATGGGTTATTTCTCAAAATTTGGTAAATAACACAACGTAAGCCTGCAATTATTTTCATCAATTTTCAACTTTTTACGCGCTGAAATCATGAGTCAATTCTGCATGCCAACATTGCTTCAGTGGTGCTGTCGTCCCAGGAAAGCACAATGACTTGGAGCGTGCCTGGACGGGTGTTCATCCCGGTGGATCACCGTCGTCAAACATCACAAAAAAACATCCTCAAGTGGAGGTTTAATTAGAACATAATCTTTAAATATGGCATTTTCCATTGCCATGTTTGATTCCCGGAGGGTAGCTCATGGTACCTTAAGGTAGCTACGATGAGAACTGAGAACCGAGTCATTCATAGTCACAGCCCGAGTGATGTAAGAATCTAAAAGGTCCCATTCCACGGCCGAGGGTCTCTCAAATTCTTAATTCAAAATTGTCACAATTTTTAGGGACGGATAAGGTGAGGGTCCCTCGAATTCTTGTCACTTTTCTTAATTTAGTATTGGATGCAGTGCCATAGGCCCAAGTTAGTTTGCAAAAACGATTTTACAGCTGCTGGATGTTTTTTTGGGGGGTTTGGTGACTTCAGTACCGGGTACTCTGACATACCTAGACTACAACCTATAATGCGGAATAATAACTTAAGAATTTAGGCGCTTACATGAGGGGGCCTCAAATTCTTGCGGTAGTAATGATTTGATGATTTTGATGTAGCCTCCAAGATATAGTTGGGATTGGAGCCGAGCCCCTCAAATTCTCACAATTGCAAGACTTTCTTATAGAATACTTGCGCTGTATCCCAGGAGGTTTGCAAAGTCAGTGACTTCTCCATACTTCTCCGCCATTGCAACCACTTACACTTCGTGCCGACCGGTTACCATCAGAAGCTATACCGGCTACCATTTCCTGAATTTTCTTGAATTACAAGCGTGTGTTTATATACGTATGTTTATATCATATATATCAGTGAAATCCCAAAAGATCCCCATCTGCTGCTAATTCTGAGGGTTCAAAATGCTCGCCCATCCACCCTGGACCCTGGCCGAAATCTGCCAGGCCCTTTCCGTGTGCCATGCAGCAGCTTCGCAGCCCAGAGCTCAGGATATGATCGCTCTGGGATGCCAAATATCCCCAAAATCCATCGCATTGATGTGAAATGCTTGGTATTTAAACACAGAAACATGGGGGTTTAACAGGTTTGACCATCTAAGATGCGGATATAGTGGCTATAGAACCAATGATGATCATCTTCTTGGTGTTTTTTTCTTCTACTCTCAACCATAGGATTGGGATGATGGTCCCCGAAGATGATGATTTTTCATATGCCCGGGATGATCCGGGATGAAGATCTTGCAAGAGAGGTATGTCATGATCCACTGGCCAGAAAACATGCTGACTGTGATATCACATGAGATCACGATTTTTGCTTCATCTTTCAGAATTTTCCGGCATACTGTAGCCTCGCCCCAATCTTCAGCGCCGCTGAAGGCATGCTGCTTCTTGCTTTTCATGCCCTTCACCTTTTGCATTGTCCCGAACCCCAAGCTACGGAGAGGGCGGATATTCCATTATAGTATATTATAGTATAGTAGATCGCAGAAGACACAAGAGAAGCAATTGCAGCCAATGGTACACTCTGGTAAACTAACATAACTATGGAAAATCACCATTTTTTAATGGGAAAACTCACTATAAATGGCCATTTTCAATAGCTTTTTGTATGTTTACCAGAGGGTAAGCTTGGTCAATTGCTTAGATCCCAAGTGTTGGCATTGGATGCCAAAGGTGACGGATCATCCTGACATCATAGGTCAACTTGAGCAGTCACCATTTTCCAAAATGGACATTTAGTATTGAAAATGACCATTAATAGTGGATTTTCCCATGAAAAATGGTGATTTTCAATAGCTATGTTAAATTACCAGAGGGTAGATGAGGAAAACGGTGATCACACAGTGAGAAACCACCCGCACATCCCGAGGTTTTGCTTGTCATGCCATTCTTCTCAGGACAGTCGACATTTTCCAACTAATCAATGGACACCAACAAGTGAATGCATCGATCGCTATGTCGGTGGGTGAACGCTCGCACCATTTTTACGGCAGTCCTTGATATCCAAAGCTCGCATCTATTCTGGCACAGCATTCGAAGTGGGACTGGACACTACTGATGGGCTCAGCTGTGGCTAGGAGATGTGCTTCAGATCGCTTCACTCCTGTGTTCGATACTGCTCTTCGTCAGGAACAGCCATGGATCTGGTGGAAAAGGGGACTCCAACTGTAAATGGCTAAAGCTTTGGTTGGGCATGATTGCAAGCATGTTCCTCCTTACCTTTAGTATCCTTGAGCATCCTTTAGCCAACTATATAGTTTGTTTTGGTTCCTCAACCACTGTACATTGACTTTGGATGACTTGGTATCTCCTAGCTGTTCAGCATTGGATAGACAAAAGCAACAAATTTCAATGCCATGAGTCCATTGCAGCAGCTTAGCGTCGTCAACCGGCAGCAGAGCCAGCCCCAGAGGAAACATTGCCGGAACGATTTGTATTGCTTTGCCCATGAGAACATCAGGAACATCATCCTTGGAGTGGTGCTGTTATGATTTTCCATGGACAAAACATGACAAAACATATTGCAATAATTTCTTAACATCAATCAGCAAAACTCTATTTTCAAAGGGTCCTTAAATATGTCACAATCATGGGAGTTTTGACCAGGTGACATCAGGTGACCACGAGACCGTTGGTCGGCCAAGGTTGGGACTCCTCCTCTATCAGCTGCTGGAGCTTTCAAGAAGAACCTCGGCGGTAGCTGTGTGGTGATCACGAGATGTTTGCAGCCTGCGAAACAAAAAAAACATGTTACTGTATGTTCATCAGATTGTCATCAGATTGTCATTAGATGGTCATCAGATTGTCATCATTGAAGTCTTAGTCTTGCTTGGAATGAACTGCATCATTCTATTCAATCAGTGGATATCTTTTGAACAAAGTGACCGGCTTCGACACATCGAAGGGTGAACTGGCGTCCCACTTCATTCTGCTGTGACAGTCAAGAGATAAGATGAAAGTACACCTCGTTTAGTGGAAGGTATACATGCACTACAAGCTGACTGCCAGCCAGCCAGTGACAGTCTCAAACAACAATCTGCCGTGCGACTGCGAAATCAAGACCGTTGACCATGTTCGCCCTGCGCTCTGCTGTTGCCTTGACTTGCTTGGTTGCGGCGGCTGGCCGACGCCACAGCGACAGCTA
>Ga0126342_10022657_pt1 | contig 10345 bp, 11 predicted proteins | sample Cyp1metagenome_FD_92528 | JGI IMG/M metagenome (GOLD analysis project Ga0126342, IMG submission 92528) | Coral microbial communities from Lord Howe Island, Old Settlement Bay, Australia - Cyphastrea 1 metagenome | ecosystem: Host-associated > Invertebrates > Cnidaria > Coral ...
ACTACTACCACTACTACCACTACTACCACTACTACCACTACTACCACTACTACCACTACTACCACTACTACCACTACTACCACTACGACCACTACGACCACTACGACCACTACGACCACTACGACCACTACGACCACTACGACTACGACTACCACTACGACTACGACTACTACTACTACTACTACTACCACCACTACTTACTACTACCACTACCACCACCACCACCACCACCACCACCACCACAGCTACAACTACAATTTCAATTGCAGATACACTATAATTAAACCGCAGTACATTACAGCTACAAATACTACATTACACAACACTACACTACACTAATTACATTACATTACGCTACAACTGCAACTACCACTACATTGCACTACACGACGCTACACTACAACTACAACTACACTACTTTAGACTACAATACACTAGACTACACTACACTGTACCACGCTACAGTACACAACACTACAGTGCACCACAATACACTACACTAATTACACCACACCACAACTACGACTGCAACTGCAACTACACTACACTAATTACACTACTTTACAACTACAGCTTAAAACTACAACTTCACTACGCTACAACTACAACTACAACTGCGCTACACCACACTACATCCAGCTGTTGTGGTGAGGTGACCACTGCAACCATTGCAGCCACTCCAGTAAACACAACTCCAACCACCTTTCGGTCCATCAGCGGATTCGCTCTGCCATCCGTGATTCACAACAACCAACCTCCCCTATAGGTTTACTATTTTTGAAACTTCCGCCACCGCCTTGTGCGGTACTACTGGTATATTGAATCATATTAAACCAGATTAATTCATATTATATAAATCAGATTGAAACATCATAAATCTTACTATTAAATCCCAAAAAACATTGGTAAGATCCAGGCGCACCAGTCCCCACCGTCCACCTGAAGGACTCCATCCAGTGTTCCGCGTGATCCCGCAGCATACGGTGCAGGACCACCTTCAAGGACCGAAAGGTCAGGCCTTTGGCCAAGCCACTTTCCTCCTACGCCGCGCGAGGCATATTAGGAAACTATATGGAAAACAGAAGAAAATAATACATGGTATTAACATGATTTAACATGTATATATATATATACATATGGTATAAATAATGAAAATAGATAAAGAAAGATAGTGTATGTTCTCGATTGTTCTCTTATATATATATATTCAACTTAAGTAAGACTGTTCAGCTTTTGAAACCTTTATAGTTTATGTTTAGCCTTTGAGGGTCAAGGTGTAGGAACCTCAATTGGGGGACGACCACCTGCAACTGGGCATGGCCCCACGAAAGGCTGGCGAGTTTTCAGAATGGATTGGGATCACTCAGCTGAAAAAGAAAATGCGAACGAATCACAATGTGGACAATTCTTGGGAGTTCTTGCTTTATAGGCAAAGGAATAGTCTTAGTCAAGTGAACATTGAGGTCAATGCTTGGGTTTGAATGTGCACAAAAATCACAATGCGGGATACAGTGGTGAAGAATATAAGAATGCTGAAGAGGAAAGCCCTTACTCTACATATATAGATATGATTATGATTATATAATATATAGACAATAGAGAACCCCTTGGCATCCCTTGGCTTATCATAGTCTGACTACAGTCGACATACTTCCCCTATTAAAATTAAAATTGTGCTGGGGGCCTCCCCCATCTGCACACCCAAAGTCTCACCGCGTTGGTTATACCATTCAGTTCTAACTGATCCTTCCAAAGTGAGGATTTGTTTCTTCACTTTTGGCATTTCTGCACTACATTCTTCGCACTTTTTGAGGCAAAACTCAACTATTCTGGGAAAAAATGAACTATCCATATACCTCTTCCATCCCCAAGTGCATTCTGGCAGTCTTTTCCCCAAGTGCAGTGTTCACAGCATTCTGTTACACAATGTCCGAGATCATATTGAACTGGACTTCGTACATCCCCAAACTGCAATAAAATAAGCAGAGTTCAAACCAGCATGCTTGCAGAATTAAAGTGGTGTTACCTGATCGCTTAATTTCACAAACGCCTCTGCGAACATTGCGCATTTTTTCGTTTCTTGCACCCCCTGATCCAGACATGGTAAGTTTGGTTGAAGGTCAGCCATCAACCGGTAGAAGTTTGTTGAACCCTGATTTCCAAAAGTGAAGAAATCCCGATTTGCGTCCTTTTGCGGGAATGTGCGTACTTTTTGCGGGGATTTGCGCATTTTTTGCGGGTAGTTCCCCCTTTGAAAAAAATGAATTCCGTGAGAACATGATGGAACATGCTTGATGAATCTTGATGACGTGACTTTCTTCCTTCACACATCGGGGATCATCTGGGTTTCTAGAATAGAGTATGCCCCCACACCCCCTGGATTTTGAATCCCTATGGTGGGCAAGAAGGCAGAATCTATATACTCTAGGCAAATCTGCATCTACCCAAAAGTCGCCCAAAAAACCTCAACAGAGGTCAAGGAAATAGTTTGTTGATGTTCAACATGAAATCGTTTTTTTGGGGAGGTAAAATGCATACCTGGTTCAAATTGATCTTAACCAGGATGAGCCAAGAATTGATAAGAATTGAACTATTTGAACTTTTTGGCCTTTTTGCACCTGTTGAGCCAAACTTGAACTTTTGCAGGTAAAGTTGGCCCAAAACAAACAAGTTCAATAGTTCTTGAACTATGGAAGGTCCAGGTATTAAGTTATATCCGATTGAGTCCCCATGTATCCCAGGATAATTCCTTACTCGATATGCTTCAAAATGATGGTTATTCGATTTGATGGACATCGTCATCACCGGACCCTCCGTGGAAAAGTCCTTCTGGATGTTCAGGGTATCATCATACAGCCTGGCATCCGTGACAACTGTGACCTGCCTTCGTTATTTCTGCTCTAAATCTCGGAGTTGATCATCTGTGCCAAACCCAAGATAAAGGTTGGTTAGACGGGAATCCCAGTTCATGGATGATGATAAATCTGTTGGTATAAAACCCGGTGTCATCGTCAAACAGCCGTTATTTATCATATATATATGGCCATTTTTTTGATGGTCAACCCCCTTATTTTATAGTCAAAAAAAAATTGTTGGGCCACTAACCTGTTTTGTCTACCCCGTCACCGTATGTTGGACCATCATTGATAGGGCGATTGCTCAACCGCCTGTTGTAATCGCCAGTGAATCCTCCATAGTATCCTCTATTCCTGCAGCCCCACTTTATTCATCCCGTAGCCCAAACAAACCTCTGGTAAGATTGATTGGATCTACTCATGACTTCGAAGCCTCGGGGGGTGAATTTCATATTTGGGAGCTACAAGTATTGACTTGTTCAAGCCTCCATACACTGAACATATTTAATATAAAGCCATGAAAACTACTGTAGGTCCATTATCAACCCCAAAGGTATAGGATTTAAATGTTCCGTTTCATTTTGGATAGTGAGGTAAACCCAATGCCGTAAACCATCCCGGTCATATTTGGCGTATACAAAAATTGCATAAATCTCAAACTTGGGGATTATTTAAGTTTATAATAATAGAGTTTACCATAAAGTTGACCGTAGATTATTCCCCAAAGATTTCTCAGATATTCCACTCCCAGTCCCATGGATCCAGTAAACGTCCACATACCTTCCATAGTTGTATCCTGTCCGGCCTGTCCAGGATCACCATGCGCAACTTCTGGTGCCACCTCAGGTGGCAGGGTGAGGTATCGGAAGAAGGTGATGTCCCGGGTTATAAGTGGGGATAAATATGCTTAATCCATATGGGATTATAACATATTATAACCTACATTAACCTACTTACTAAGCAGGATGAACCGCCAGCCACAGCAACCCCCATAGATAGAAAATATCCTGGAAACCTGGAAATGATGGTGGAAACATCATCTTTTCCACATCCGGGAAACACTGTTCGGCATCCGTTGGGAAATGCGACCCAAAGACCTAGGAGCTGTGACCTTAAAACCAAGGGGTAATAAGGTCACTTGAAATGGTCTATTGATTAATATTGATTATAGATAGTTACCATTCAAACAGAATGTGCACTTCCTCAGCAAGAAGCAGCCTGTAATCTTTTTCAACAGCATCCATCATCAACAAACATGCAAAACAAATTTTAAACTTGTGCGTCGTAGATGCGCAGACAGAAAACGTCCGGCGCCATCTCAAACAGTAGATTTGGAGGTGAGTTCCGCATCTTTGCTGGGAAAAGATGGGAAAAGATGATTGCAATCACCACCAAGTGACCTATCCACTAGGGGCCCGGTACATACAATTATTATATATTGATATGTATATATATATATACACGTATATAATCGTATATATATATATATTGATTAAATCAAAAGTCTATTTCCATGTCTGCACCTTCAATGCAGGGCCACAATTCCCGTAAACTTATCCCCGTGGTGGATTCATATGGCTAATTACTTATATTTCATGATTCCAATCTGATCTCATTAATCCAATTAAATCCCATGAAATCACCATGAAATGGTTGTTTAGACATGTTAGAATTGCCATGGAACCCCCTCTGCAGCAAAGTCAGGCGACTTGAAGTCCGCCAGCATGAGATCTTCGAAGAAATGACGGGTGGCAGATCTGTCCAGGATCTTTCTGCCCTCGGACAAGGACGTGAGCAACGTGGTGTTTTTCGGGGTTACTGTACTGGAAAGGGGGGCAATGAAAGGTACATCTTGAAAGAGGTATCATATGAATCATATGATGATATCTCAAATATGAATGCATGTCTAACCTGATGGAACCTTGGTACCTTTGAAAACAGTTCATTTCCACCAAAGATATATAGTGAGATCTTATATGATCTTATCATCTTTTTACCTGCCTTCTTTGATCTTCTTTGGCAGCCCCAAGCGTCAGCCAAGAGTCGCCATCCTCAGTGGCTTCCTCTTGGAACAGCTTTTCCAGCTGATGGTCCAGCTCTTCACCCGCCAGAAGAGCTGTGGGTTTGGAGGCATCCTCCTGGGCCCAGGTAAAACCGGCGAAAAACCTGGTGCGCATAAAAACGTGGTGAAGATATTGAAACAACACGATAAATCTGGAGAAATTATGATCAATTCATATCAATTCTAATGATTCACATGAGATAAGGCAATTTGGGGATAGTTGCCCTTACATGCACAATCAGTTCTAGTGATGTCGCAGTGAGGCTGTTGAAGTTCAGTATTCATCCAGAAAAAAATGATGATGAAGCATGGGTAAGACCAGTGCTGGTTTTCCATAGATTTGAATCTAATTCACAAATCGCTTGTTTTCAGTTCCTGGGTACTTCAATGTTGTCAATTGACTGATTTGTGGGACAACCCTGACTCGGAATCCAGGGCGAAAATGGTCAACTCACCATCGATGGCAGCCGCGTAAAGAGCATTGTGCCAAGGTATGGCTGGAAAGGGAGCCACTCTGGAAATTGCGGCCAAAAAAAATCATTATCCGTGGCAAAACCATCTTTTTAGTGCTTCTACTGCCTCTTTCTGGATCGTGTGACAAACACGTCCAGCAAATACGTGTTATTTCTGTGAATCCCGCGGCTTATCTTTTGACCCACAGACACTATTCAAATTACCATTCAAAACTGGCCCTCCAAAAAAAAAGGAATCCCCTTGTGATTTCGTGCCCAGTGGTCTGCAGTTTATTGATGCTTAGGGACGGACAGCCAAATATGACCATGGAACATATCCCCACGAAGAACTGAACACATGCTTAACAGGGATCTCTAGGTCAGGAAAATCAGTTTCTATTGGAAATGCTCACTTTTAGGTTTGGTGCCAAATGGTAGGTACGTGCTTCTCAAAATCTTGTCGTATCTGGAAAGTGTATATAAAACAACCAAATTTGGGCGTGAATTTCACCGTTGAACTGCCCAAGGCTTGAAAGGGGATCAAGCAAGGCCGGAAAACGACCAGAATCTGTCAGGGATCAAATACTTGGCCAACTTCCAGTGGCTGGGCTGTAAGTTCTAGAAACAGAGTTCTGGTATTATATACATATATATATACATATTATATACATATATACCAGATACCCCGGTTGGCAAAATGTTGTCACTGTCACACCATCTGAGCTAATAGCTGGATATTCACCCCATCTGAAGCATAGCTGGAAGCATAACCCCGGCTCCTCCATGGAACCGGAGACAGCTCCCGAGTCCTGTAGCTGTGCAAGTTTCACTGTTGGCTCCCTCCACATATAAGTTGGTTTATTAGGTTTATAATTGAGAAGCCCATTCCATTCAACAGATATATCCACCATAAATGCAGCATAGCTATCAGCAGCATCAAATGTGGTCGGCGACGATAGCTGCGCAGACCTGCTGCCGTTCATCTTCCCAAGTTTTGGCGCGTTCTTGCCCTTCATTTTCCAAACTGGAAGCTCCTCTGGCGATCCGGTGAACACGGGGTGAACACGGGGTGAACACTGTGGTGAACACTGTGGTGTCACCAGGGAGCGAAGTTCACACCCCCGTTGGATCCCAAGAAACAACAATTATCCAGATATAATATATATTCATGAATATTCTGTGTAAATATATATATATATATTCACAAGATGAGACATATTTACCTAGATATATATATATATATGTATATATACTATTCATAATTATATATATACATAAACCATGATAATTCATGAACATATATGATTACATATAGTAACACATGTACATACACACTCACATATGATCATATGTATATATATATATATATATGTATTCACACGCAGTATAGAGTCACATTTTGATAGAAAGATATATGAAGGGTTCCTGGCTAACTAAACCTTTTAAGATATCTCTTTCGACAACCCTGCGGCGCATCAAATGTACGGTAGTGGAGCTACCGTACTTCAGCAGTGAAGCATCCCAAGAAGTCGGCTGTGTCACAGCCGGTTTCATCACAACTGGTAGCAGCTTTCATCAATTTTTGGTGTGTTTATCGTCAATCGTCACTATACTGACAAAATTTAACTATATGCATGTGTTGTATACATTTGTTATTTAGTGTATGCACCATCATGATTAATCTCCGTTATTTTTGAGTTTAGCATTGTTACTGCAACGTAATAAGCGCCATAAATTCATGATAAATATATATACGATTGCGACAAATGTATATAAATGTATAGTTGGAGACCCTGAGCCCCGTCCTTGAGAAGAAAACAGTGCCCCCAACTCATGGCAGCGTAATCATGCTGGAGGCTTTTTTTGGTGTGTCTATCATCAACCAGTGGTTGGCTCGTTTGGTGAACGTCCCCCAGCAACGAAAACGACCACGACGGCCGGGAACGACCGGCCGGCAACGACCGTCCTAGCACGGAGGCCAGCCAGCGCGAGACGCAGATCCATTTGGCCTGAGCCCGTAGAATCTCCTGCCATGGGGATGGAACCATGGGAGCCGGGAAGATCATGGGATTTACCATCTGGTTATGACTAACACAGCCATGGAAAATGGCCCATTTATAGATGGTTTACTTAGTTTACCTATTAAAAATGGTGGATCTTTCCATGGCTATGTTAAATAAGCAGAGGGTAGATGGACTTAGTGGGATTTTTCATACTTGATGGGATGAAGGGACATTATCCATAGTGGGTTTCACATTGCCATGTTTGATTGCCAGAGTGTATGTAATCATGTGTAGAGGGGTAACTCCAAGTTGGTAACAATTGCCACCCACAGTAGTTCAAAGGCATGGCCCTACCAATTTTACCTCTCTTCTTCCCGGGGAAGGAGCACATGTTTTACCATGACCATTGCACTTCTAGACACCATGTCCACTATGAGGAGTCATGCCTGAATTTATTCATCTCGCTTTGAATGACAATTTTGAAGTCTGACAACGCAAAATTGATTGTTTCGATCGACCCTCTGTCTTCATGATTATTGCTGCAGATCAAGGTCACTAACATGGGTTACATGGCTACTTAAGCCTTTGGAAAGGAAGCAATGTATTTGGCGGTCCAATTCTCACACCACTCACAAGCATACTTGACAGAAAACAAACAACATTCAATATTTATCATCCTTTTCTGGGCTCCTGCAATTCAACATGGCAATGGAGGTTATCCTTTTGGACCCCTTTGAGCCATGAAACATGCCCTTATCCCAGCCGTTTATAGTGATTACTCTACGAAATATACCGCGTCCATTATGGGCTATCTATCATTGTCCCAAAGAAACCGTGGGTATCAAATTATATACTAGTAACTTTAGAAGTATATCATCAGTATTAAACCCTTGAAATTATGGGTTCTCATTATGCCCAATACACCACAACAACCCAGTGGATACCAGGGGTATAAAATTACCATCCATTACCATGGATAATCTGGCGACGCGGCGAAACCATCCACCCAGATGGCGTCCTCTTGCGCAAGGACTTCGAGCATGTCATCGATCTCCTGCGCTTTGCTGTAGAGGACACCTCAAAGAATACCTGCTTGGTGGTTTCAACCCCTCTGAAAAATATTAGTCAGTTGGGATGATTGTTCCCATATGGAAAAATGTTCCAAACCACCAACCAGAATAGGTTCACTTCTACCATGTTTTTGCCTGAAAGGGGCCGTGACTCAATGGTTCTGGGCGCTTGTGTACTTTTTACTCCATTGTCTTGCTTTAGTTTCTATCCGTCTATTTTTGTTCTATCTTTTTCTAATTACTTCATGTTGGGGTGGGTTGGGTGGGGTGGATTGGTGCAATAACGACCTTGCACTTGCACACCATTGCACACCCACTTGCTGTTACGTCACACACTTTTCTTCTTGCTATGTCATAAGAACTTCTCTAGTACTTCCACATCTTCTGCACGCTACGCTAAATACTTTTCTTGTTGCTATGTTCTCAGAAGTTCTCTAGCACTTCCATATCTTCTGCGCGCTACGCTAAATAATAAATTTCTTGTCATTTTTGATGCTACGTCACAAAAGCATCTTTAGAGTTGATGCTATGTCATGATAGTTTTTCTTGTGCTTCCAATACCACTTCAAGCTACTTTACATATATCTATATACAAAAAAACGTGCATTTACAGTAACGTGCCACAAATACACCAGAAAGACGTGAAACAAGTGTGCGAAGTGTTGGAAGGGTTGTCCAAGAAACACTTCCTGACCAAATCCTTGCAGAGGTTTTGCATGTTTTTTCTAATATCGATTTCAAATGAAATCCTTCAAAACCACCATTTTTTGGTGATTCTCAAAATCACCATGAATCGAAACATTTACAAACGCACGGCCCCTTAGAGGCGCCGGCACCATGTTTTTGTTGGAATTCTATCGAGCATTGATGCGGGCAAACGTGCGAAAATTCGCACTTAAGGTGACATTTTTGAGCAAAAACTCGGTCAAAGTTGTCCCCTTTGGGGCTGCATCCTGCCACGATACGCAAGTGGATCAACCCCTTGAAACCGGTGCCAGCCACTGTTATTGGAGTGAACTAAATCAACTTAGCTAACATTATAAATCCGGAGACCCGGTAACATAGATGCCGAAGCCATGGCCTATGAAAATGGATGAATTACCTGTTAAGCATAGTGAGGTTCCACATCTGAATGTGTCCCCTAGGGTAAATAATAACCATGTTTCAATGATTTTAGAAATTCATATAAATTCATAGAAATCCGCAGAAATCCATATTATCAATCCATATATATATACCCATATATTAGCATTAAAAAGCCATATAATTCATTATAAATCGCCATGCTTACGGGTAAACATCACTGTTTCACTCCTCTTCATCCAACTCTTCCAGCATCACATCCATGCCTGCGACCGGGCGAATTCAACAGGACATCCACAAACGCATACATACTTATGTATAATATATATATATATATATAATATCATATATATAAATAATATATAAAATATAAATACATAATATAAGAATGTAATAAAATATAACATATAAAATATAAATACATAATATAATATAAATAATATAATATAATACAATATATAAACACATAAAAATATAATATAATATAATATAATATAATAAAGTATAACATAGTATAATATAATATAATAGCATATCATATAACTTAATGTAATATAGTATAATATAAAAACATATAATATAATATAATATAATAAAATATAATATAATATAATATACTATAATATACACCGTTTTCAAAGTAGATGGCCCCACCCTCTTCCAAAGTGCGCGTATAGATGGCGCCGACTTTTTGAATTTTGACACCCCCCGAGGGCGTGACATCCATCCCCCTTACTTTTGTGGGTCGCGCCATCTATGCCAGAATGTGTTGCCAATGTGTTTCAGGGTTGCGCCATCTATGCAGGGATTCTTAAGTCCA
>Ga0126342_10022658_pt1 | contig 10345 bp, 4 predicted proteins | sample Cyp1metagenome_FD_92528 | JGI IMG/M metagenome (GOLD analysis project Ga0126342, IMG submission 92528) | Coral microbial communities from Lord Howe Island, Old Settlement Bay, Australia - Cyphastrea 1 metagenome | ecosystem: Host-associated > Invertebrates > Cnidaria > Coral ...
AGACATCTCCAGACATCTCCAGACATCTCCAGACATCTCCAGACATCTCCAGACATCTCCAGACATCTCCAGACATCTCCAGACATCCCCAGACATCTCCAGACATCTCCAGACATCTCCAGAAATCTCCAGACATCTCCAGACATCTCCAGACATCTCCAGACATCTCCAGACATCTCCAGACATCTCCAGACATCCCCAGACATCTCCAGAAATCTCCAGACATCTCCAGACATCTCCAGACATCTCCAGACATCTCCAGACATCTCCAGACATCTCCAGACATCCCCATGACATCTCCAGACATCTCCAGACATCTCCAGACATCTCCAGACATCTCCAGACATCTGACAATGCTTATGATGAAATCTTTTGGACATCGCATCCCGGCTCCAACTGGTTTGGCCGAATCATGGTGAACTTTCTGGTTTAGCTACGCTTGCAACATTGACCCATCCACAGAGACACTGTATATCAGTTGCCAATAGCCGGTGACCGCAGCTCGGTGCCGTACATAAAAAAAACCGGGAACGTCAGCTCCAACAAAGGAAGTTCCACAGAGGCACAGCGACCTCGAGAGTTGAAGCAATGCCGTGTGATGTCAGATTCACATGCCCGCCCTGAGGTTCTGACACAAGCATGGGCACTGAAATTGCCAAATGCTCCCACCTGGCTGGGGTGTCCCAGTCTGGCGCACAGGATCGTTTTGGTGGCCACATGTGGCAACGGTGCAACGGGACAGGAATGCTTTGCCATGTTGTCGCCCGTCCAAATGGCTCCGTGTCGATGGGAGCCAGCGAAGAAGGAACGCGTCAAGACGAAGGGGCGAACCTTGGGAAGGTGCCAGGCTGGGAATGGCTGGGAATGGGATAAAGAAACATTTGGGACAGCATTGCCAATATGCCAATATGCCAAAAAGTGGGGAAACGCAGTTGTTGAGAATCGAGAACGTAAAATCATAAACAGCCCATACAATTCGCCAAACTCGACAAATCAAGCTGGTAGGAAAGAGCGAGAGAGAGAGAGAGACAGAGAGAATGAGAATTGATCCTAGCCTGATGAAACAGAACAATTGCACACTACCATGTAGAATCATGAATCATGTGCAAGTGGATACAAATATGCCAGAATGATTCAGCACGCATATCTGCCACATGCCGCCCTTAGCAGCGAGCATTTGGAGCTCGCGCCAGCTGCCCCTCCACAGTGGCCTGACTGATCAGACATGATCAGTGCTGCAGTGCAGCTTGGTGTCCCCTGTGCTGAGCTATCCACCATGTGATGATAGAAGCCATAGACCTCAGCGCTGCTAGGCTGCTCAAATGACGCTAATGTCAATCGATTCATGGCCGAACTTGAAGACTTGGCCCATGGCATTGTGCACATCCCGATGTTCAACCTATATCAGGTGGCATGTGAAAGCTCCTAATAGGCAGCCAAATCCCTAGAAGCCTATAGGTCTATAGGTTTTCTGACTGCAAAATCTGCAAAGTACAGAATCACCAAAATCCACGAAGGTTGTTGGAAGTCTTTCGAATTCTCTCGGCCTTGTAGTCATTTTCACTGCACTTGTGCAGATTATCTCGTGGCCTTGGCGGCGATGGAACGAGTTTCTCTTCGTGGCACGCACAGTGAGGGCAGCGGTGAAGATCTTCTGAGTTCGGTGGCATGGTCACCTCCGGCCCATTGAAGACACTTGGCCTAGGCTTCACATGTTTGCACAGGCTTTCAGCATGTTTAAAGATATGAAGATATCATAAAATCAGATAAAATATGAAAAAAAAACAATTTCACACAGTCTGCTCTGAGGCATGAGCTCATTCATATCGTTCCAAGTGTAGAGGTCTGGCCTTATCCATACCCATCATTACCCGTCCAGATCATCCATGCCCATGTCCGAGTCGTACCCGGCCTGTTGTGGGGATAGTAATCCATCCGGAAAAAGCTGGTCCAGAGCTTTCGGGCCTCGACAGTGTGCCACATTTTGCCAACGCTAAACTGCCAGGGGAAATCCACAAGAAGCATTTAAAAGTTTAAGCAATTCCATACGGATCCTGAAAGTTGTTAACAGCCAGCCTCTGGATTGCAGAAATCTGGGTAGGATGATGTCCCAGGCCAACACCAGCCTATCCACAGCATGCCCGCAACGAGAAATCTTCAGGTCATCTCCGTCATATGATTGTCATGTCTGATATACAATCCTTATCAGCCTTATCAATCCTTCAGACATGCCGGGCTCCACCGTCATAGAGCTGCTTGTCTTTGGTCTTGGTGAAAAAATCGTGCGACTGAGCTGCTTCATTGAATCACACGTGAGCAGGGGTCAGGGAGGTTGCAGCAAAACCATTCACAAGTTGGCAGCACTCAAACACAAGCTTGGAACACCTGTCCTTTTTCAGGGGATGCATGATCGGATTTTTTCTGAGGGAATGGTCTTCAAGCAAAAGATCCTTTGCCTGCATCTTCTTGTAGACATCGTACCTGTCAAAACAAGAATCTGCCAGGGTCTGCCCTTGGAATGATCTGCACAGGAAGGAGTCGGAAGGAGTCGGAAGGAGTCGGAAGGAGGATCGCCCAGTTTTCAGATGTTTTCAGTGGGCGCACCCAGTATCTTTCTTGATGTGCGGGTCAATGATGGTCACCAACTTTCTTCCGGATGCCTCAGCCCAGCGCCATGGCGCCAGAGAGCCATAGACCCTCAAAACAGGATCAGCTACAGCGCAAGGGGCCTCCAGGGTGTCCAATAACTTGTCAGCTTGGCCAAAATGAGTGGGATGCCAAGTGAAGTACTTCTTGCCTCAGTCCCCACATTTTGATGATTTTTATGATTTTTATATGTGTTCATCAAGGCAACTGCTCAACTGCTTGCACCCAGACTGAGTGATGGACTGTCAGTGTGTTCGATGTCGAGCCAAAGCACGTCATAAGGAATGTCGTGCTGATCAAATTTCCTTCGTACAAAAACCAAGAAGCCGCTGCAAAAAATATGCAAGAAACAGTCGTGCCAAAGCCAATGGAGAATATGGAAAAGATAGTCCTGTTCACACTGATGGAGTCGTCAACATCCACATAGTTCCACCGTGACCTGACGCCGAAGCAACTGAAGCAACTGAAGCAACTGCAGCAACTGCAGCAACTGCAGCAACATCGAGCTCGCGACTGGTGCTTGCCAAGAGTTGCAAGTGGTGGGAATCGGGGGAACCTGAGTCATGAGAGGTCCTGATATGCCCATGACATGATCATAACCCATGATTGATATTCGTGCCGTTCAGTTCTGGGGAACCAAACATCAACCAGGAACCAATCAGGAACCAACAAGGACTAGGAATCGGGCCCGGTGACGGTGTGATACCTGGCTACCGGTGTGTTGGTGGGTGCACTCGTCAAATCTCTGGATGGCGACAGCATGCGACAGCTGTGAGCCGCTCGATTTGTGGTGTTGGCCTCTGAAGTACGTCTCGCGGCTCGGGCCCAGCGAGGAAAAACCTGAGATCGTCAGGCGCACCGGTGCAAACATCACAAGCAAACATGAACACTGCAGCATACTGCAGCTTCCAAACGTAGAGCCATTTATGGTGAGATTGAATTCAGGATTTTCATGCATGCCTTCTGCAGCAGATTGAAGCTTCCAGGCTGGAAGAAAAGAAATGCTGTGCGTATTGTGTGTGTGAATATTGTCATGTGCAGGGCTGGGGCTGACACATGTCCATAATGCCGGACTCAAACAGCCACCAACTCCGTGTTTCAGATCCTGTCAGCTAACAAAAAGTGTCACCATCCATGGCAAATTGGAATGACCCATGTCACAAGATTCAGGATGCCTTGCGTCTCAACGTGGACAAATCCTTCCGACCTCGCAATCTGACCAGGGCAACTGCAACATCGTTTTTCCTCTGCGCTACGTCGCAAATGTCATGGAATCTGCATGGAATCTGCCAAGGCTCTGGCGGGTTGGGAAAGAAGAAACCCGAAGCAAAGGTGCCAGACCTTTCCAAATTTTCCAAATTTCTCCAGGTCTTGGTATGTCTTGGTGCTGGAGCAAGGAGCAGTGGAACTCTATGGCCGAGATCCCATTGTAGCTGAGAGTCTCGCTGCTGGTTTTTCGGATGATGTATTGCCGTCACCAAGGGTATCTTGGCGAGACAGGGCTGAAGAAGGCACAAACGCCGCATACCAAATTCTCGCCCCAAAACCAAGGTTGATGGTTTGCTGCTGTTCCCTTAAATCCCTGGAATAATTGGTAGGTGACAACCCATCTGAAGGCCCCGGCTGCCCCATACAGTGCCATGGGAACATCCAAGGCCTCAGATTCCCAAACTCAGATGTACCGGGGCATACCGGGGCACTCTCTGCCTCATTGTCCTCCAAAGGATCCAAAGGCCAATCTGTTCTCTCACCTTCAAAGTTTCTCAGAAGCTACTAAGAATACTAAGAATACTATAAGAATACTAAGAATACTAAGACAAAGGCGTACTCAAAGACATCCAAGTTGAAGAATCGGTAAGGCCTCAGCCATCCCATGCGACCAATCCGACCATCCCATCCCACCATCCCCATCCGCCCCATCCGCCCCATCCTCTCAGGGTCCCATCCCCATCGGGCCATGGACTCGCTGAAGCGGTTTTCGGCCAAGCCCAAACCGGTGCCATGTTCCGCCAGGCCGAAGATGTCGTTGGCACCCTGCTTGATTCATCTTGATTCATCTTGATTCATCTTGATTCATCTTGATTCACTGATTCACCGACCCTGAAAAAAGTATTCTATAGTTGGCTTTCATGGCTATAAAGTATGCTTAAGCAGCACTTGAGCATGCTTAAATTCCATTCGTTACTTTGATTTGGAAAAACTGATAACTGATATCCCTATAGCCTATATATGCCAAAAAACACTTGTCAAGTGCTGCCATCAACTGCACCAATCATCAATCGTTGACTCAACGACCGTCCTCAAAGGTGATGTCAATACCAACTCCTGCAGGTCCACGTGGCTTGCTGTCGCTGTGCCCACCGAAGCTTTCCTGCGGCATGGCTCAATCGATTTGGGCATGGGGCCCAGTTGGATTGTCACTCATGGATTGCTAATGGGTCCTAATGTCTTCAAAATCCTCAAATGGATTTAGAGATATTTAGAGATATTTAGAGATTCGGCTTTAAGTATTTGAATAGTATTTGATGCACTGTTGTCTGGACAACTGGACCACTGCTTGAGATGCAAACGATTTGCACCGGTGTTCGTGGTTTGCTCGTTCTTCCTTGGTATTCCTGTGTTCGCGGCTGCCTCGAACAAATCGTTGGAGTCAACATCCGTGGCATCTACCAGCCCTGCATGAGGCTGCCTGGCGCAGGTTCCGATGTCACTTCTTTGCCAAGGCCTTGGCCTGTTTCACCGTGTTTCACACCAACACAACAACTCCACTGCAAGTGGATCGCTGTGGCCCTGTGGGCTTGCCTACCTTGCCTATGGAAAACACAGCAACCACTTAGGCTGGACAGACATGGCAGCTTCACGCACCCTTCGGACGATATCTTTCGAAGTTCAAGAAATGCCTGGAGTTGAACTTCTGCACCACCTCCAGAAACGCGCTGAAAGGTGAACCAATGATTGAAGCCGAAGCCGATCGAAGCCCATACGTTTCTTTCTTTGATGTTCACAGTGTTTTTTCTGCATTGTCATCGTTCTTTCCGTAGCAGTAGCATGTGTTTGATTGTGTTTCTATAAGACCATGTCAGGAGTCACGATCACTAGTGGATCAACGACCGTAACACACAACCTGGTCGTTGACCAAGAAGTCCAGCTCAAAGGGGCTATGTCTCAGCCGCACCTCACCAGTCTTTGGTCATTGAGGGCTGTTTGCTGCAAAATGTGTGCAGAAACGGTCCATGGATGCAAAAAATGCACAAATCAGTTCTTAATGTTAAACATTGTTATAAACACAGCGGCAGTGTGCACCTTGCAATCTCCAGCATAGACTTCCGTTGCTCCACCGACATCTTTCACGGAGACCTTGCCAAGGTTAGCATCGGCGGCTTTGCAGCCAGGGAACCTGGTGAAATTGGCACCCGGAAGACCCGGAATTCAGGGAATGACGGTGTCCTTCTGCAGTTCCTCCTCTTTTCTAACCACATCCTTAGCAACTCGCTAAGCAACACCTGGACTGGACAATGCGATTGCTAAGCACCAGGTTTAGTCAGTTAGTCCATAAGCAGGAGCAGTTCATGCCAACAGGTCACGCCCGCAGTCAACCGGAATCGAGGATGCAAGGGCTCCTCAGAGAAAATCGGTTCGAGACATCTACATGCAAAGCATCAACCAGCTTCTCGCCATACCTTCTCACCATTTTCATGAATAAACGCAGACGAACAAAACTCAGATCATCTCAGATCTACCAAAGCAAGAAGGTCAGGCCTCTTCTGTGATGAAGGTCCTTATGATACCAGGCTTGCCATCCACGTCATTCCGGAAAAAGCTCAGCTCCAGAAGCAGCGGTTTCACCTTCAAATTCTAGAAGCACGGTTGAACTCAAAAGATCTCTAGGGTATCATGCTGATTGATGCTGAATGTCGTTCAACCTTCAAAATTAGCTCGGCTCCCAGCTGTTTTGTCATTCGCAAATCGCAGTTTCGCCTGGTTCCAAGTTGAGTCTGAAATTGCATGCCCTATAATGGGAAAAAGCATGAAAGGGCTGAGGATGGCTGAGGGGTTGCAGGATGGAGGGACGATCAGCACATGCCTGCAGCTTGTTCCCCTCGAGCTTGATCGAAGATGCTTCAACAGAGTGGACCACAGTGCCTGCAACATCTGCACTGGGAAGCACAAAAATTGCGAACGTCGCATCACACAAAGCATTCACAAAAGCTTGGGCAATTGGAAGATTTCTTGGTCCGCCTGGTTCGCTTTGAACCTGGGATGACTGGCATTCACTAGAAACAAAATGAGGTACGAGATACGCTCATGAGCAATTTGCATCAATTTGCGCTATGCTTTTAATTTAAAAACGATTGTGTGGACTCAGAGTGCAGCCTTGCCAATGTATTTGCGATACCTCCGACAGAAAGAACCCTGCCTGAGCACATGGAGCAAACAATCTCCAACATGGCAATCTATGGCAATCTACTTAAGAGATCTTAAGGTCATGTTGCAACACTATCTACATCTATCTACCATATTCCTGCGGTTTTTTTCTACTTGTTTCCAGTGGCATTCGTGAGCACAACTTTGATTGTCATCAAAATAAATAGTCTTTTTCAGCCAGTACACATAATATGTCGACATCATGACTTTGTGCAATTGAAGCCAAATGAAATCCTCCTCTCGATTCCTTTCCTAATCTGCTACATTTTGGCATCAGTGTTCTAAAATATTCTAAATATCTGAGGTTTCAACTCGCATGTTCTGAACTTTGACTTGTCAACAGCGATGGCAAGGCACACCAGACCTTCCGGGAGGGGAAAAACGCCAAGCCTCGCGTAGACCAGGAAGATCCTGGAAGCTACGGATAGCTACGGATAGCGACGGTGCCAGGCCTGCTAGCAGTAGGATCTGCGCCAGGCGTCCCATGATGCAGCAAAACTGGAACGGATTATACGGAGTGAGGTCTTTTTGAAGTTGATAAATTTATATAATAATATGAATATAATCATATATATATAACTATAATTCTATAATTAATTATGTAATAATGATATGACATGCTATGAATTGATATGAGTTCTTCCCTTCAGTGGCTGTTATGGCCATCAGAACCTTCTATCTGTATATCGGTATTTGTGCTGTGGGTGCCAAGGTTTGGCCTGTGGAGTCACTGGATACTTGTTTCTTTGCTGGCTGAATTTAGACAGAAATTGATACAAAAAGCTGATGTCCCAAGTCTTGCTGAAGCATTCTCGTCATCATTCAGTCATCTACTTCTCTTCAGTTACCATGTGCGGAAGCAAATCAGAGTTTGGCTCAAGTGTTCCTCAGCCATAAGGAGAGCCAAAAATGCCAAAGAGAAAGGAATAAACACATCCACACAGTGCCACACAGGAGATCACGGAAGTATAGTCTAGTCTAGTTATTGTGCTAGTGATTAATTAATTGATTACAAGTAATTTATAATAGCGAGCTGCTTTTGCAACCCCCCTTTTGTATCCTCCTGTCTGCTGTTCATGGCTCTGTGAGCACAACTTTGGCAACTCACATGCCACGCAAACCAATCCCACCACTTGTGGATTCAACGAGTTCCCCAACAGCGCCCATAATTCACGGGCACGCGAGGGATCCGAGGATGGCAATTGAAAGCCAACGCAGCGACAAAGCTCTGGGACTCCCGATGCTTCCGGATGTGTCTGGCACCGCGGAAGGCACTGACGTGACGCCGATGCGCCACAAGTGCCACAAGTGCCGCAAGTGCCACCAGTCTGATCGATGCCTGGCGAAGCTGAGAGTTTGAAACCCAGGAGCCGTGCTGCCTCGGATGGGGAGAAATAGCGTAAGGACCCATAGAAGTCCTGCATGGCATAAGATCCTGGATCTTTGGAAGACTCCAACAACTTTGAAGGTAACACATAAACACTGCCTGTGCCATCAATATATCGGCCATATTCCTTGGTGAAGCACAGAGAGTGGCAGCACCCATCGTGCACCACATCAAAGCATCGTGCTGAATCTTTTTGCAAAGTCTCTTCCGGCACCAACCATTGCAGGTCTTTTACCGATTCGGTGTTTTCCTTCTTCGAGTCGTTCGGGTCATTCGGGTCCAGGAAATCTGCAATCGACAGCAAGTTGTAGACACAGCTGGTGGGTCCCCCCAGTCCTTCCCCAGCTTCATCAGGAGCTGTGCGACCACAAGCAGAGCAGCTCTTGCGACACTCACTGATGGAGGAATGCCACTCAGCAGCAAGGCATGGCAAGCTGCGCCATGGCCTGGCATGAAAGAAGAGCTCTTCTTGGATACTTGCCAAAATCAGTTTGAAATCAACAAAACATGGTGATCATGGTGCGGAAGTCTATTTCCCTGTTGATTGCAAGAAAATTGGTAGCCCATCGAACCAAGGGGGGAGAAATCCTGTCACGGCCTGTGCTCCTGAGATTCATCGTGGACCATGGGCGGTACGTGCTCAAAGGCGGGCCTGTCGTGTCTCTGCTTAGCCACCTTAGATTGCTCGATTTCTTTGGTATGCCCACAAGACCACAAGTTTAGAAATGCCTGTGCCTGCCGTGTCTTCAATTCTTCACCCATGCCCATTGCCCCTTTTGAGGGGGGCAGTTCCTCTAAGCTCCCTGCCATGTAGAATCTCAGGCGTGCGTTGGGAAAGCCAAACTGCCTGGGGCCTCAAAACGGACAACTCAAAATACTCAAGGTTTTCGCAGGTTTTCGCCCCAAAAAATCTACACTTCACTGAGGCTTGGTCTCAGCAAAAAACTTCGCCAGTCATAGTTTCGTGCTTCCAATGCCTCCACGCGTGGGATGTCGCGGATCAATGTCTGGCGCTCAGCATGATGAAGTCAAAATGTGAGTCATGGCAGCGATGCTGCAGTTCAAAATGTCCAAGATTGTCCAAGTGTCAGTGAAGCCTCGCAAAGGAGCTTGAAGGAGTCAGAGTGCTCGAAGTTCTTCACATTCCTTATGGCATAAATGATCATATATGGCATAAACATCCCATTAACATGCACAAACCACTCACCAAATTAGTTTCAACACAACTGACCCATTGGCCCCACATGGCCCCACGACCCCACACCCCAGATCTCTGCTGGGCTGCTCCAATACGATGGCATCTGGCGGGCTGTTGACCTCGCGAAGCACCTTGATGATGTGAAGCAAGGGCTTGGCCCTAGGATCCTGGGGTGAAACCGGTAAGTGCCATCCTGTAATACTATATATATATATATATTAATATATATATATATTGTAATATAATTACACACACACACATATATATATACTATCTCATGATAAATTCATAATCTATCTAAGTGTATACCTAATATCCGCCGACCCCGGCAGACGCAAGGGGGAGCGCGCCAGGGAATAAGACATTTGACTCTTGTCGGACTACTACTACTACTACTACTACTGCTACTACTACTGCTACTGCTACTGCTACTGCTACTGCTGCTACTACTACTACTACCACTACTACCACTACTACCACTACTACCACTACTACCACTACTACCACTACCACTACCACTACTACTACTCCTACTCCTACTACTACTACTACCACTACTACCACTACTACCACTACTACCACTACTACCACTACTACCACTACTACCACTACTACTACTACTACTACTACGACGACGAGTTTCGAAAAAGCTGTCTGGCTGTTGGTTTCTCGCCTTGGAGGCTGGTTGA
>Ga0126342_10022659_pt1 | contig 10345 bp, 9 predicted proteins | sample Cyp1metagenome_FD_92528 | JGI IMG/M metagenome (GOLD analysis project Ga0126342, IMG submission 92528) | Coral microbial communities from Lord Howe Island, Old Settlement Bay, Australia - Cyphastrea 1 metagenome | ecosystem: Host-associated > Invertebrates > Cnidaria > Coral ...
GGTCCGGCAGTGCCCACTGCGACCTGGAAGTCGCGGTTGAGGTCCGGCAGTGCCCACTGCGATCTGCAACTCGCGGTTGAGGTCCGGCAGTGCCCACTGGGATCTGGAGCTCGCGGTGGAGGCCGGCTGTGCCCACTCGGATCTGGACTGCGAGGAGGAGGCGGAGGAGGCGGAGGAGGCGGAGGAGGAGAAGAGCTCTGTTAAAATCTAGCAACCCTCACCTGGCAGGTGGGGAAAAAACATACATAATATATATATATATATACTGTTTGTCGTTGGATCCCCTTTTGGGATTCATGACCATACTACACAGACCATGTTTTGGCCATGGCACACGTGTTCTGTGAGGAAGTGAAACTTGTGCGAACCACTGGGATGGACGATGCGCTGGGCCCACAAATCATGGCTGGTTTCTGATTGGAACATGGCAAAGAGGTGAATGAAACATGGTGATTTAAAGAGACACTGACAAAACAAATCAGAACTGGTGATTGAACGGAAAATACAGAAAAATGTGTTTTTGATTTGTAGATAGGGTCGAGCTGCACATCTACGATGGAAATGAAAAACACAACATTTGAATATCTATAATCTATAAACAAATATGTTGTTAATGAATGCTTCAGATGTTTCGACATCTAAACAACCAGCCCAACAAAACCAGGAAGCGTTGACCACAAAAAACAAGTGGTGGTTCTTGTGGCTGATTCCATGTCGGATGTCATTCAACTGTAGATGAATACATTGCCACCATGAATCGACATGATAGATAAATAGAGATCTATACATGTTATATTTATATATATATAGTAATGATACATAAAATTATATATAACTATATATAATTAGAAATATCATGGAATATTTATATATATTTATATTTATACAGTATCCCTATGTTTGTTTTTTTTCAAACACTTCAGCGGCTGACATTTTTGCGGCTCAATCCCATGGTCCCATGGGGTTTTTCGTTTTTCGAGGTGCCTCTGTACCAGATTTACAAGGAGCCGGTGGTGTTTTACGACGCAGGCAAATAACAGTAGTAATTACAATGCATGTATATATTATCTATATATAGGATATGCCCCGCACATATGTACATATATATATATATACATATATACATATATATATATACATATATATATATACATATATGTATATATATACATGTCTATGCGTTTGTTCATTAGTCACTGACTCGGCGCCCGAAAATGGAGATTGAGAGGATAGACATGAAGTAGACCCCAATTTGTGGCATGTTTTTAATGCGGAACATATTGCTGCAGAAAAGGATGGAATGGGACATCCATCATGCATCCCCAACCTTGGATGGATATTTTAGTCCTGACTCTATAAATGGAACATAGCCAGCCAACCAGCTAATGTGTGTACTATCAAAGATTGACCATGTTGAAGTGGGACAATTAGACTTTCAAATGCTTCAAACCATTGGCTTCCAGTGGTTTTCCTCTCAGACAAAGTAAGGTTTTGTGATGATTCCAATGTCCAGCCATTGCCATGTCGCACATCCGACCATCGGATTCAAAATATCTAGGTCGATCAAGAAAATGGTTGCAATGTGGTTTGTTTACCCCGAAACAGCCGTCGAAAATAATCAATTTTGGGTTTTCCCCTGGTTTTAACATTAGGTAAAAGAAAATCAAGGGTTTCAAAGATTAGCCATGCAATGTAAGCCATGTCCCATGAAAGTTGGACAGCTTTGAGGTGAAACTCATGCGCACCATCGAAACTTGGGTGGTTTGGATCTGACCAACGACCATGTGATGGGACTTGTCATTTAAGGATATGTGGTATTTTTTATTTGTTAGTAACATTATTTTGTCTTTCCGGACAAAAATTGGTCCAAAGTGATGAGAGCCCATGATGGTTTCTTGCCTGTTTCATTCATGATTGGTTAATTAAGTGAGTTGTTACAGCAGATACTATGTGTCTTTGGTGATACATTATGTATCGTATGATATTGCAGTTGATACAGGTACTCACTTGTATGACATATATCACCATTTTACCCCATCATCCTGTCATATTTCCATTCTCCTCCGGTGTCATCAAACGTGACAATGGAAAACCAAACATTTAGTTGAAACTCCCAGCTCTAAACATCCATTTATAGTGGATTTCCAGCTAGACATGTTTGATGACATGGAAGGGTTACTCTACCAGTATTATCCAGTATTCCTTTCATATCCCAAATAGTACCTCATCATATTTTCATTCAAAACCCCACTATACATCCCATATTAGGTCCCATTATATCTCACTGGTAGATTGTAATTGGGCAAGTCCATTATATTTCCATTACACCATCATCTTTGTTGTTTGTTTACCATTGTAAAAAATTTAGGTGCATTATCCATTAAGACAATATACATCCATTATATTCACTTTGAAATTATAAAAACAAAACTATATTTTAGTTGTGTATACCATGAATGGTATATTGGCTCATTCAATCATATTTCCATGAAGTCACCATCAAATAATCATTAAATCACCATTGAATCACCATGTTCACACGATATATCCATGAAACCTTTTTTCCGTGGGTACGTGCGTGATATGTCAATCAAATCATCATTCAATCCCATTTAATAATGATTAAACGTTACTGAAACAACAACTATGCGCATGATATTTCCATCAGACCTCTTTTTCCATGATATATCCATCAGTATCCAATCATTCATACATATTTATATATATATATATATATACATATTTACATATACATTCCATTGTTAAATGTCCTGTCAGTAAACAACTATCCGAATATCACTACCCATAATATTTCATTAAAAACACAATTCCATTCTATGTTAAAGGAACATTGGCTATTGATTAAATCGATGATATTTCCATGCAACCAACATTAAATCCCATTGAGTAACCATCATGCCATCATCAACAAATCACTATTCTCATCATATTCCCATGATATGCAGCCATTAAACCAACTAATTTTCCATGATATGCAACCATATCCCATGATATGTTCACTATAACTATTATCATTGTTTAAAACATGAAAATCATTGTATTTCCATGAGATTTACCATGATCTGCAGCCATTAAATCAACTAAATGTTTATCTATTTCATCTATTTCCTTGATATGCCTGATATGCCAACCATTTCCCATGATATTGAACCATTCATTTCATGAAATGTCCACTTAAAATGTCCATGATATGCAGTCATATCCCACTATTCATTTCCACTGAATTCCATTAGGTCGAGTCAATGTGAACGTTCCATGTCAGGACAGGATTTGGTATGGCATGGAACCATGGATATTTCCACGTGGTTTGTGGTGCCCCCGATTTACGTTATGTTAATTGGTTTCTAAACCCCATTATAGAATATTATATAGATATATCACCTATAAACCATAATTTTTGATACAAGGTGGTGCCCCGATTTACGTGACATGTTTATTGGTTTTTATTCACTCCATAATACTAGTTCGGTATATCACCAACAAAAACCGAATTTGAAGTTTTTTTTTAACACCAACTGAACGCTATCGACTAGAGGCACCACCTTGCATGTAATCACTATTAAGTCCACTAACCACTGTTAACCACTATATAACCACTATCAACCACTATTAAGTCACTATTCACCATTATTAGCCACTATTAAATCACTATTCACCATTATTAACCACTATTAAATCACTATTCACCATTATTAACGACTATTAAATCACACCAAAAACCACTAAAATCACTAAAATCTAGTCATTGATGACACCACTTTTGTTTTTTACGACCCGCGACGACATGTTTCCGATGCCAGGACGGCCAGAAGGTGGGCTCGGTCTCAGGCGCGGATGCGGAGCGCTTGACCAGCAAGATCGAACAGCGCCTCGGCATCGGTTGTTGGTGTGATTTAATAGTGGTTTTTGATTGGGATGAAAAAAAACGATTTTTGATAGTGGTTAAAAATGGTGAATAGTGGTTATGTTGTGGTTAATAGTTGTTATATAGTGGTTAATGGTGGTTCTATAGTGGTGAATGGTGGTAAACGGTCATTTATAGCGGTTTTAATGGTTATAAGTTATAGTTTATTCGGCAATGGCTTGAAATATACAATAACCAGTAACGGGTTATAATAACACATTAGTTGTTACCTGTTTAAATATTCAATAAAGTAATAGTGGCTATTTATAATGGGTAATGGTCATAATGGTCAATTTGGTTACCAATGGCTAATGCATGGTGATGGTATAGTACAGGGTAGTGCCCCCAGTGAAATGTTAGTTGGTTTATCTTGAGCATAGTAACTAGAGTAAACCATACTAATTGCCTTCTGGTTGTTTAACGTAGCTATGGGAAATCACCATTTTTGAGAATGTTAAATCATCATGTTTATCATCGATTTCCATGGGCCATGGCTTTCATATAGCACGGCCCGTTCAAAAAATCACCAGCAACGGCTACTAAATTTATACCATGGATTTTCCCAGCTATTCACCATTACTAACCACTATTATATCACTATGAAATCACTATTTAACCACTATTAAATCACTAGTCACCATTATTAACCACTATCAAAATCACTATTGTAACCATCAGTTTTTTCGTGGGGTTATAAACCATCCAGCTATTGGGGGTACCCCCATTGGAAAGCTGCAAATGGGGATGGGTCAAGTTACCGGCAACTCGTTTTAGGCTATCTGGGAAATAACAGATTCATAAAGCTACCAAAAACAGGGAGATGAAAACCACATTACTAGTGGTCAATGGTGGTTCATAGTGGTTTCTGAAAATTAGGGCTACTTTTTCAATAGTCATCTCATCTGATACTTTTTAATGGTACGCGAAAACATTGCTCAACAGCCGTCGTTTGGGGCTGACATTATATAATCCAGGGTTGACATTACCACGCGGGGAACAGTTGATGATTGGAAATGATCAAAGCAGGTGAACAGTCCAGGACTTCTCAATTCTTGGAGGACTTGTTTTTCGGAAAAAAACACAAAAACGGCTTTGCGAGGACACCCCCAGTTTTTTACTCCGGCGAAAAAACATGTCTGTGCTTCCAATCAGACTACTGAAACACGGTGAGTCTACAATTTTGTAGATGGCTATCAATAGCGATACCCCTTCTTAAATCCCAACCTTTTTGATGTTACAGGCTTTTTTACATCCCCGGGTACTGAAATATCTGAAATCATATATTTCTGAGTGTTACTAGCCATCACAGTATCCACCACCTTCGAACTTGTTTTTTGTTTGGACTCAAGGTATCGGGAGAATGTCACCATAGAACCTCGTTTTGAAAAAAAAACATCTCGTATTAGGGATAGACGACATCACCATTACTGGTTGGTGGTTTCAAACCATGTTTTAATCACCCCAAGTGACTTTCATATTTTTCAGAGGGGTTGAAACCACCAACCAGAATATATATATATATATTATATATATAATATGTTATAATCCCATCATATAACCATATATAACCACTATTATTATATAAAACAATGCCTCCAACGAAAAAAGTGACCACCTTCGAACTTGTCTTAATTGTTCGGACCTCAGGAGTTACCTCGCAAGAGCAGTCGAGTATACCCGTTGCGGGGCCCCTTTGTACTTAAGATATTTAAGATATACCCCCCATATAAAGGTTGGTGAAATCCCATGATATTCCCATATGGTTTCCCTATGAAAACGCTGTTTTTTAATCAATGTTCATCCCCATATCTATGATAGTTAAAAACCTCAAGACATCCATATGATTGATTTGTTTTAATCAAATCTCTTTAAGATCCCATCGACCAATGGCATATGAATCACTCCATCCCATTTTTCCTTCAGTATATTCTTTACATGTCCCATGAGATTCCCATACTTTTCCCAATTCCCAATCCCAACATGTTCCATGATGCTCCCAATATGTTTTGCAATATATTCCTATCTTCCCATAACCTTCCCAACATTTCTGAGATTCCCAACATGTCCCATGAGATTTCCTATCATTTCCCATGCGATTTCCCATCCTTTTTTCCCATTCCCCCAGCTTCTAACAGCCCCAGGCACACCGGCATGAAGGCCACCCAACCGAGCAACAGCTGAGCGGAGCTCAGCGCGGAGCATGGCGACGGCTCGGGCGATTTTTCATTTGTGGAGTTCTGGTGATTGTCACACAATGATGATGTATTAAACAAATACAGCTTGGTGGTTTGGAAAATTTTGTATGGGGTAATGATGGTTAAGGATGGTTAATAATGGTTAATAATCACCGGTTGGTGGTTTGGAACATTTTTTAAATTTGTCTATTTCATATATGGGATTTTCATCTTCCCAACTGACGAACTCCATGATTTTTCAGAGAGGTGGCGAAAAACCACCAACCAGTTGTGATGTGCTCAAAGAGATCTCTGGTGCTTTCGAGTTATGAAAAGAACATGAGGAAAATCGATTTCGTTTTGATCCAAAGATGGCGAAACAAAAGACCACAGATGGGTTCTGGACCCTAAGAATTCCGGGTGAACGTTTAACAAAGTCTAGCCATCCAAGCTGTTGGTTTCAAACATGAATTTTATTTTCCATTTCATATGAATGGATGTCATCCTTCCCATTGACTCATATTTTTCAAGCTGGTTAAGTCACCACCAACCGTATATATATAATATGTTATACTATGTTTTAATTCCATGATATAACCATCATTTAACCACTATTGGTATTATAACCACTATTGTGGTTACTGGATCTTCCAAAAAGATGGTTACTGGTATGAGTTACAACTGAATATGACTAAGCTACGACGTTTTTCAAACATTTTTCTGGTTGGTTAAGAATGGTTAATGATGGTTAATAGTCACTGATTGGTGGTTTGGAACCATGGAATTTTATGACTTTCCATTTCATATATGGGAATTTCATCATCCCAACTGACGAACTCCATCATTTTTCAGAGGGGTGGAGAAAAACCACCAACCAGTTGATATAGAAGTAAGATGAAGGAAGTAACATCTAAGATGTCATATTGTTATATACTGTTACTTACTGACAAGATAGAAAGTTCAAGATGAATCAGATATTGATAAGTCAATGTTCCATCTTGGGGTTTGGATGGGGCTAGTATACATGAGCGATTCTGCAATGGTCTTACTAGAGAGGTCTCGTACTTGGTATAACGATGGAAGCCTCTAGCAGCTCAAACACAATCAGCTCCATGGCTTGAGGATTTCCCCCCAACTCTAGTTTTGGTAGTTTTTTATCCAGTGATTTTCCCAGTAAACATCCAATTTAAAGTGGAGATCTTCTCATCTTTTTCCCACGATTTTTTCATTGGCGGCTGGCTGACTGAGTTCCAGCTTTTTAGGTACTGAACAATCAAACTGCCAAGGTGAGCGACCGTGTTAATGATGACCCCCCAAAAAAATGTAAGTGGTTGGTGGTTTGGAACATTGGTTTAGTATGGGATAAGGATGGTTAATGATGGTTAATCATGGTTAATAATCACTGGTTGGTGGTTTGGAACCATGGAATTTTACGACTTTCCATATACTGGGGGAATTTCATCATCCCAACTGAGCAACTCATATTTTTCAGAGGGGTGCTCAACCACCAACCAGATTGTGATGTTATGACATTTCTGACACAAAATTATGCTACTATTGTTATGGCACATGACTTTTATGACATAGTAGAAAAGTACTACTCCCCATGTGCCACTTTTCGTTGGTCAATTCTTTCGAAATCTATCAGTACCCATGAATCAACCAGTCATCATGGCCCTGCCGCGCGGCTCACCGCTTGGGCCATGCTTCGTGCGACTCGAGCAGCAACTTTCACCGAAAAAAATCTCGCAGAGGCACCGCGTGCCACCGCGGGTTTCGGCTGTTTGCCAGAGAGACATCCTGCTGACGAGCGATGAAAAATGCCGCGGCCCCACGTTTCTGAAACACATCGGGCTATCGAATGCGCGGCTACAGTGACTGGATTTTGGCAAAGAAAACGCAGATGTGGGGTAAAACATGGTAAAACAATGTCATACACCAGCCATTTGGGAATGGTTTACAACACCTATGGTGGGTCCAGTGAACTCTTAGATCCCGTTGGCCAATTTGGCTTTTTTTTCAGCGACCATTTGGTTGGGAATCTCCTTGATATCTTTGGTAAATACCCGGCCTGGTAAACCTACAAAAAACTATGGAAAACCACAATTTTTAATGGGTAAATCAACTATTTCTATGCCCATTTTCCATAGCAATGTTAAATTACCAGAGGGTACCTGACATGTTTTTTTACATCCCAGTTTTTGGGTTGAACATGAACCAAGATTTGGTCCTCTAATTGGGACCACCCCTATTTGGAGATACTTGAATGATGTAAATATACAAATGAACCAAAAACGAGCCTATTAGGCATGACATATTTGGATATATGTTTTTAGCAGTATTTTGCCATAGTTGAATATATTGGCTCTACTAATCCATATATTATGTTATATGTTCGATATATTACATTTGGCCAATGAGCCAAAAACAACCAGAAAATTATGCTCTGATTGGTGGTCACCAGCGGTTGATATCCCCCTGTGAGTCGTACCTCTGTTGGACAATTCTACAAGGTGGTGCCCCCTGTTTACGGATTCGCTGAGGTGGTTTATAACTGCAGTAAGTGTTGGGTTGGGCAGATATGGGCAGATATGATATATAATTAATCAACATTAGTCATGATTATATAGATAATATATTCCTACAATTTATAGTTAGTCACTATATGATTTATAAAGCAACTTATAACTCGGGTAGAACGCAGCTTGTGCGTTTTTTTCGCAAAGGTCTGTTTCTCGAGTTCGTGACGCAGGGTGTCTGCTAATGACTGTTTAAAACCATGGGGGATCCGAGTGATCCCCAACGTCACGCAACGGCGCAAGTTGGAAATGTTTTTTTTAGCTTTGGATACGGCATGATTGGGATAGTAATCATTGATCATAGGACAATCTTAAGCAAAATCCATGGTTTGTGGCAGTTTGTGGTCACTGATTCTAAGGCCACCAAAAACCACACATGATGGCACCACCATGATCTTTGCAATCATTGTCCTAGCACCATTGTCGCCGCCAGACCAGAATGAGAGTAAAGTGACTGGATTCCTACTGTGACATCTGCGCTGCAAATTGTTTGACTCAGCTCTTTTAAGACAAAGCTGCTGATTGGGTGGAAGGACCAGCGGGATTGGTGGCTGTTTTTCTTGTGAGCCATGGTAAGCCGGGTGGTTGCGTTAGCTTGCTCTAGGGTAAGCGTTTGCATGTGGAAAACCCGTGGTTTCCCTAAGAAACTAATCTATCAATATTGGTGTTTCCACATCTTTTCGTCTTTACTTAGGGGTAATAGTTCGTTTGTTTTTGCCACTAGCCACGAGTGCAGGACTTCATGGGACACGTTGGATGTTATGCAGTGCAAGGTGGTGTTCCAGGGAGCGATTCATCGCAAAGATGCTTTACAACTGCGTTATAACTGTTGGGTTTAGCCAATCCATATAAACCACATATATATATACTGTTGGGTTTATGGTATATTATATATATATATATATTAGCTGTGGGGTTTGGTAGATATATGTACATAGTTAATATGGATTACAAAGCAACATCCATATCGCTCGGGGTCACCACTGAATGTCGGTATTTTACTTGTGATGCGACATTTTTTGTGATCATTTGACATAGCTTCCCATCACAGGGAATGGTCATACACTGATAAATTTATCGGTATTTTAGAAGAACAATTATAAGATGTTATAAGAATTATGACCCAGTGAATTACCCTCTGGTAAACTAACATAGCTATTGAAAATGACCATTGACATAGTGGATTTACCTATTAATAGCATGGTAATGGTGATTTTCCATAGTTATGTAAACGTTTACCAGTGAATTATGTAGGGGTTTGGGGAGACTTTTTAGATCTTCTCGAAGCTTCGTCCAATCCCAAGGCCCTTTTGAAGGGTCCGAAGTATCAAATTTGCTCCACTCGTTTCGTGTGGCGAGTTGATGCGAGTTGCTAAGTCGCGCGGGGCGTGGTTGTCCTTGGAACCAGTCAGAGAATCAGACTATTCACGGCTTTGGGGATTTCTGCACGCAGGATTGTATGATTATATGTTGATAATTAATTATAGCATACTGTACCAGTAGTACCGCACAAGGCGAAGGCGGTGCCGGAAGTTTCGAAAATCGAAAACCTATAGGAGAGGTTGGTTGTTGTGAATCAGGGATGGCAGAGCGAAGCCACTGATGGACCGAAAGGTGCTTGAGGTCTCCTCTCTTTCTCTCTCTTTCTCTGACTATCTACCTACCTA
>Ga0126342_10022660_pt1 | contig 10344 bp, 6 predicted proteins | sample Cyp1metagenome_FD_92528 | JGI IMG/M metagenome (GOLD analysis project Ga0126342, IMG submission 92528) | Coral microbial communities from Lord Howe Island, Old Settlement Bay, Australia - Cyphastrea 1 metagenome | ecosystem: Host-associated > Invertebrates > Cnidaria > Coral ...
CCACAAACCCCTGTCTCTCAATTCACTGAGGTCCATCTGTTTGATATTTCTCCTCACCGTAACCTAGGTAACTTTTCCCTTGGCTTTAGGGGCTACACCGTGATGGGCTGACCTTTGTTTTTGTTTTTTGATAGATGCTCTCCGCCGCTCTGGCCATCTCGATGGCGCAAGCGGGGGGACTGCTGAGGGGCATGCCGTTTCTGACTTGCCACCTCAGCCACCCGTCTAGGGTGTCAACATAACAGAGCCTAACAGAGCCTAACTGCATAATATATGATATCAAATGAGTTTCAAACAGTCATAGACATTGAAGAATCATGAGAAGATCCACTGATACCCACCATTCCCCAAGGAATCCTCAGCTTCACTGGATTGGTTTGGTTGGGAAAGTCTTCACCGGAAACCATGGCTTTTCCCCATCAGTCGTATAGATAGGGCTTTCCTGTAGTCATTTTCCCTTAAACCAATCCAATGAGAACTATTGAAATGGCCATAACTGGAGATATACCATATTCTCAGGGTCATGTTTCCCCCCCTTGAAACCAATTCCAATGACGTTTGTTACCCTTTGGCAAACTAACATGGCCATGGAACATGGACCATCTGCAAATGATTTATGATGATTCTCCTATTCAAAAGGGATTTTTCAGTAGTTATGTATAGTTCTATTATTTTACCAGAGGGTAGTGGCAAACTATTGCGACTTCTCCAGGGTGACTTCCCTTCGAAAAGCCCAGATTCTTCTCAACAAGCCTTCCTTGGCAGCGACACACGAGCGTCGAAGCCGCATGTCGCTTGGCGTCAGTGAAGTAAGAATTGAACACGGGGATCCAAGCATCATCAACATATTATTAAATAATGGATCATAGATAATAGTTGGTATTAGTTGTATCTATTAATTCTATTATGCTTAGTTAACACTAGTTGATGGTTTATAACATTGTTGTTGTTAATAGTTAGTATTACTAATCATAGGTGGTTCGTAACAACAACAACTAAATAGTATTCTTGGTAAGGATGGACAACCCAATCAAAAACGGCCAGTTAAAAGGCATGAAAAAGGATTTGTCATCGTGGCTATTGCTGGTTGAGATTAACCCTTAGTAAACCCTTTTCATTGTGGTCACCAAACTGGAGGGAGATATGGTTGAATCCCGAGCCACTCACGTCTCCCAAGACCAATGCCCAAAGGATCTTCGCTCTTCCACGCAAAAAATTGAATGATGGCAACCCAGGATTAATTGGCCCTGGTCAATCGAGTGAAAGTTGCAAATGGGAGTTTCTGAAAAAGGGGGATCCCCAAAACCATTAGTTTCAGTTTGTTTCAGTATTAAAATGGTCTAATTTTGGATGATTTGGGGTGCCGCCCCCCATTTTAGGAAACCCCCAAATCACGATAAAATGAGCTCTTCGACATGGCAAGCGCCTATTTCAAGAAACCACGTGTCAACATTAGTGCTATGTCACTTTCAAGGTGTGCAACTATGGTCGGACACTTCGAGTTGCCCTACCCATCCAACACCGGGCTGGTTGTGCAGGCAAGACTTTGGGGGTACTTACCTACCTGGAAGGGAAACCAAAAAATCGGGGTTTCTTGCTGGTTGAACCAACAAGCAATACAAACCAATGATGCTACTATTTTTTTGCGTAGATAAATAAATCAACTTTGGGTATGCCATGGTGTGCCAAAATAGGATGGTGTACGACTAAAATGAACCAAATCTGTGGTCTTCTGGGCTTTCCAATGTGACCCATATCCATATATTTCCCCCAAATCCATCTAGTGGGCCTGCATAGATTATAATGATTCACTCACGTGACTAGTTCGACCATTTTGATCCAAATCCCATCATTATTTGTCATCACGTCACAGTGTGAAGTCGTGACAGTCGCTCCAGTCATGTATTATCATATATTTATCCCTTATTATACCAATAATAATAAACATCTCCGTTTGCGTTGGTTAAATCATTAGTTTTTCGCGCTAATGTGTTTTTTCCAGTATTTTTCCAGGTTCAGTTGCCACTAATTTTGATTTGTTCAGGTTCAACTGATTCAACTAACATTGTTCAGCATGTTTTCTAGGTTAAACTACATTTTTCAGCATTGTTTCCAGGTTAACCTACATTTTCCGCATTTTTGCAAGCTTAAACTGCATTTGTTCAGCATTTTTGTTGATGAAATCCCGGTCATTTTTGGTTCCCATTGATCCTTTGGCTGGTCATCTGATCGCCTCTGATCCACGCCAAGGTGCTAGTGGCTTCAGACGGCGTATGCGCACCATGAATCACCTGGTTCGAACCCGAAGAAGTGACGGCTGTAACACTGATGATTTTATTATCATATGTTTATTTAAATATATATATATATATATAACTATTGATATACATATATATATATATATAAATCAGGGATATTGTTCATTAAATAAATTTAATATCGATATTGATCCTATGATATAATATTGATTAAGTAAGTTTTACTATCACTTATCTAAAAAATGTATTGTAATGGTATACCATGATAACAATTAATTGGCATACTATCCCACCATAATATTTAATATATGATATCAATCATAGTTATCATAGCAATTGGGAATACTAACCGCCATCAAAAATTGATTAATTGTGGTAACTACAATCATTGGTAGTATTTTAATATCGTTGGGAGTATGAAGCATTGTATAATCATTATGAACAACAGTTTAACCATTGGGGATACCATGAATACTATTGCATCCGGGTAATTAATCTTCGGATCACCCCTTTTGGGGTGATTAATTAATCTATGACCAGCCAAAAAACAAAACATTATTTAACAAAAAACAAACCACCAATCTGACAAAATGATGGTGCTAGTGCTGATAAGCAGGAAAACCCAATCGCATCTGGCAATGGTAGGAGGATGCTGTTTTTTCAGTCACTGTCAGAGGCTTCATATGTCTGAAGGGCAATGTGGCAAACTGACTTGTCACATATGGCTGGTCAAAAGCATGGAAACTCCGGGCTGAACAAGCAAGTCATTTGTAAATCTCAAAACTGCGGATGTTGCCCTCCAAAAAATTAACATAGCTACGGAAGCCATGGCCCATTCTGTGCGAGAATCAATGACGTAAAAAAACAGAGGGTACATTGGGGTTTGATTGCCGGAGCTTATAACTATTATCTGTATATAAGACATCTTCAGGGCACCGTTGGCTACCCCTCCCCAAGGCCGAAAATGGAACTGTTTGGTCAATGGAAACGCCAACACCCACACCGCACATCATATCTGCTAATGATAAAGTATATATAAATATATTATATTTACATATATACTTATATTATCGACCAAAGCTTAGAAGTCAAACTTCCGACAATATGGACACATGGACAAATAAAAAGCAGAGGTGGGAAGAGTCAGAGAAGAGAAGAGAAGATAAGAGAAGAGAAGAGAAGAAGAGAAGAAACAAGATCAGAGAAGAGAAAGAGTCAGAAGAAAGAAGATGCAGGTGCACGAAAAGGTAGAAAAGTCGCGACTCAGTATTTTCCAATTGTTTGTGGCTCCGGAGGGTCGAAAAGTAGGCACGCTAAAGCGGCAGGTGCGAAGCCATCTGGCCAGATGAGAGATGAAAAAAGTGCACGCTGCTGTGGCGCGAAGCACATTTCGATGTCAAAATGTGCAAAACACACAAATGTTGGAGCACTTTTTGGAAGTTGAGATGTTGAAGAAGTGCACGCCGTTGTGGCGCGAAGCACACGTCGAAGTCAAAATGCACAAAACACACCATTCTCGGACAGTCTCGGGCCACTCTTGGAAGTTGAGATGTCGAAAAAGTGCACGTCGTGGTGGCGCGAAGCACATTTCGAAGTCAAAATGTCCAAAGCACACTATTCTCGGACCGCTTTTGGACGTTGAACTGCACCACATGACACAGCAGCTACAACAACAACAACAACAACTACTACTACTACTACTACTACTACAAGTACTACAAGAACAAAAACAAGAACAAGAACAAGAACAAGAACAAACACAAGAACAAAAACAAAGAACAGTAAAAATAACAAGAAGCAACAAGCAACAAGCAACAAACAACCAACAACAACCAACAACAACCACCAACCACCAACCACCAACCACCAACCACCAACCACCAACCACCAACCACCAACCACCAATCACCAACCACCACCACCAGCAACAACAACAACTCCTCCTCCTCCTACGACGACGACTACTACTACTACTACTACTACTACTACTACTACTACTACTACTACCAACACTACTACTACTACTACTACTACTGCTACTACTATTGCTACTACTACTGCTCCTATCTACTACTACTACTACTACTACTACTCCTACTACTAGTACTGCTACTACTATTGCTACTACTACTGCTCCTATCTACTACTACTACTCCTACTACTAGTACTGCTACTGCCACTACTGCTGCTACTGCTGCTACTACTGCTAGTGCCACTGCTACTGCTACTGCTTCTGCTACTGCTGCTACTGCTACTACGACTACTACGACTACTACGACTACTACGACTACTACGACTACTACGACTACCACGACTACTACGACTACTACGACTACTACGACTACTACGACTACTACGACTACTACGACTACTACGACTACTACGACTACGACTATACGACTCGACTACGACCACGACGACTACTACTACGACTACTGCGACTCCGACTCCTACGACTACAGCTACAACAATAACAGCCACAACTACAACTACACAGACACAGCTACAACTACAATCACAACAGCAGCAATAACTACAGCCACAACTACCACTACACTACACTATACAACTAGAACTCCAACTCCACACCCAACTCCAACTACAACTACTACACGACAACTACAATGACCACTACAACTGCAACTGCAACTACAACTCCACTACTCTAGTCTACAGTACACTACACTCCACTTCACAACACTACACTATACTACCACTACACTACAACTACAACTGCTACAACTACAACTGCAAATAACTGCAACAAGAACATTACAGCTACAACTACAACAACATGAACTACAGCTACAGCTACAAAACAACTTCAACTGAAACTACCACTACATTACGCTACACTACACTACACCACACTGCATCCAGCAGGTGTGGTTGAGGTGACCCTGCGACCACTCCAAAAAGGATTCGCTCTGCCATCCATGCATCACAACAACTCACCTCTCCTATAGTTACCTATCTTTGAAACTTCCGCATTGTTACCCTCAAAGGTTTCCCTTAAAGGTATTTTTCCTGGGACCTTCCGACCGGATACGGAAACACCAGCCACCTGCATGGGAATGAAACTGGTGGGTGGTGCCATGGGTGCCATCACCAGCGCTTGCTCAGAGAAGTGTTGTTTTTCCTGTATCGGATCGTTCGAGTGGAAAGTAATGAAAAATGCTGCGCAAGTTGGTGGAAAATGGATGTGCACCCCAAGAGCAGTACAGTAAGTGTTTTATGGTTCATACATCTTAACCAATTACTGTAATAATCAGGAAGAACTGGGGACAGTCCATGACTGGATCATGTTGTTTCCCACTTACTCAGGATGTACCCGCACAGCACTCAAAAACTGCCGCTTGGCTTGTCTTATCCAAACAAACTATGTTTCTTTTCTCTCATGGATAAGAGAGTCGAACCAAAATTAAAGAAACTGAACCCACCAAAGCAGAAACTGCAACTTCACTTTCACCACGCCAGAGCGTCAAGCCTGCCTTTCCCTCCAAATACTGAATTCATTTGTTACCAAAATGCCACCCCCCACACTTGAACAATTGAACAGCCCAGTGGTTTATTCCTCTGAAGTTATGATCCCCCATTCTTGGAATCCCCCCAAACGACTCCTTCACAATGTCTGGGTCGTTCTCCAACTCGCTCTTCGCTTCTTCTGCCTCTTTGCTGAGGAACATGCCGTTGATGGGGCACGGCATGTTTTCCTTGCCTGACGGAGTGCTGGTCCACCTTGGAAACCCTCGCCTCCAGCGTCTCCAACCAGGTTGCCAGGGACCACTAGACGTATCATCTCTTTGATAGGGGTTCAATATAGCAACCCCGTCCTACCCAAATCTGTTAGGTGTGAAAACATGCTGGAAGTTTGGCGTCCTTGGTGTTGACTCCCTACTCCAAATTTACAACACATTGGTTGGTTTTATCAAATTGAATTGGGGTACTACATGGTACTACCGTGTTAATAGCCAAAATTAGACATAGCCGCGTGTCACTTCTTTTGGCGGGGCCGGCCCCCCAACTAATCAACCAAGAACTTACTGATGTACGCATGGTAAGGATTTTAAATAAAATCGCAATCATTACAAACAGATAGACAAACAAATAGATAGATAGTTAAGAAACGGCAAATCAATAGATCGATATAGATTTAGAGAGATATATATATATTATAAATGATATATAGCCATATATAATCATATGTAACCATTATATAACCATTATATAACCATTATATAACCATTATATAACCATGATTATATATCGACATTGGTGTTTACCCACGGCTCTCCGACCTGGCGGAATGGGATGAGGCGCCGACACCGCCTAGGCAGGGAGGAAGCTGGGGAAATGTGGGTTTTGGGTTGTTTAACCACCCAAAAACTGGGAGAGTTTGATATAGTGGGATGATATGGAGATGATATAGTTAGCATGACCTGGTTAGTATGAAGATGAATAGTGCGATTAAACATAAATCAAGAGTAATTGATTTAGTTGGATTGTAATCGAATCGCTTTTGATATGGAAGGGCTATAATAGAAATTAATAAAACATCTCCAAATTTGAGGTTTATGACATTGGGCATGCCCCTGGAAATGGGAAGATGTTGTTATCGTTACCCCCAAAAGGTTAGTGGGATGGTTTATGGCAGTTTATGGTATTGGGTTTGGGTTTACCACATTATAGCTACTATAATGGAAAATGATCATGTTGGTTGTTGGTTTGGTGATTATTTATTTTCAAAATGAACGTGTTTGGAAGGAACAAACATATCATGGTTGAGAATATTGTTTACACAAATATATATATATATATATATATTTCTCATTAACCATACAGCCTGGAGATACATGGGGTACTGACAAAAAAACAACAACAATTCAAACTGCTGGGAAATATAAAGTTGGTGTAGTTTGATCTATCCGTTTTTGAATAAATATGTAGGGAACAAGAAGTTCACTAGGTTTGTGTAGAAACCATGTCCCAACATCTATAAATTGCTTTGGTTTGCCATGTTCCCCGTGAAAAAATGCCTACAACTTGGGTTGCCTTGGGGTATCCCCCGTTTTTTTTGGGACAAAAACATCTGGAGATATGACCATCGATCTACTATCTGCGCTTCGCTTTCCCGCATCAAAATGGTAATATCATCCAAATACTTCGGGAACCCAAGAGACATGACTAGAATGACTAGAAATCATCAACCAAAAATATAGGCGTTGACGTTTTTTCCAGGTGGCGCCCTCCTTTGTTGAACTCGAGGACCATTTTACTGCCTGAGATTTCGCGAAGATGGCTGGGACATCGAACTAGCCATGGAAGTGTGTAGCAAGGGAATCCCCAATGATTTTTATCAGACGCGTTTCAACCCCATGGGAAATCATAGGTTCTTCACAGGTTCGTCAATTAATATCCACTGGTATCCACTGGTGATGACCGTTTTTTTGAAAGGATTCAGCGCGACTCAACCATCTCAACAGGCAAATCTCCGGACCCATTTGGCAGGCCGACCGCAAAAAAAAACATCAATTTCCGACTGATCATTGTAGCTGGCATGTCTGTCCAAATTTGCCGGTAAATATTCAACAAATATGTAGTGAATTCCCATCTTCCAAGCTATTTCATTATATTTTGATATTCATTCCGAAATCAAATTTGGACAGTGCTATCAATCAAACCTCCCAAACTTCACTGGGAAAGAACACAATCCAGAAGTTCTGATGTTTCATGCCGGGGAATGAACATACTTACTGCACCATGAACGATCCCATTAATCAATCAGCATGAATTATTCGATCAATAACCTCATATATAGTGGTAACACACATAAAATAGCCATATTAAAACCAGTTTAGCAGGAATAACCCCATGAATCATCCCTCGTTTTTCAGGCTAAACCCAGCAAACAAATCCTCCATTTTGAGCAAAGTTGCTTTAAAACCAGCACTTTTCATCGAGGAAAACTTCGACCGCGCCCAGTCCATGGCAAGATAAGTTCAAGACTCGTGAAGTGAGACTCGTGGCTGCGGTTTTTGATAACAGTGAACAGCAGTGAGCAGCAGTGAACACCGTTCAAATCCCGCAACGTCGTCCCGTCGTTCCTAAACATGGTTGGTTGGTAGTTGGTTCATGGGATTTCCCATCCATAGGGCCATAGGGGGGTTCATAGGGATATCACCCCCCACTTGGACCCTGCCATGGGGTTAGACGATTCGTTTCCACCAAATCATTGGCTATTTTCAGGGTGCAATTGTCAATTTTCTGGAGGGTAAACCTACCAAAAATTGGATTGTCTAAAAATAGAGAGAGGAAATCATTTTATCCAGTGGTTTACCATGATGCTCCCTTTTATTTAATAGCCGTTTGAGAGTATACCCCATTTTCGAACACACCTAAATGGATCGAAATGTGTGGAAATATCATGGAATAAGATAACCATAGCAGCTACTATAGTTATCTATAGTTATATTTAATTATGTACTATTGGATGCAGTATTTGTGTGGTTTTGTCCTTGGAAACTTGGAAACATAGAAATTAATCCGATAATAGTGATGTAATTGGATGTAATACCTGGATATGAAGGGGATAGACGCAGAAACGAGGGGATTTACTCCCACCATGGCAGTCCGAATGAACAAATGACGAGAAAACATGGGATTTTGCTCATCGGCCATCCCGATGGTGGGGCCCATTGGTAAATTTCCCCTGTTGATCCAGCGATTTTTCGAAGCATCACCTCCGGAAATGGTTGGGGCCATATCATGCCCCACAAATGTGCATCTCATGGCCATATCCAATGAACAAAATCACCAAAGCACAACTTTTGGGGTCCATTAATCTTCAAACATGGAAACCGAAAATTCTATCTATCCATCTGCCTATCTGCAATAAAAGTTCATAGGCCCATTAGGTTTCTTCCATTTCCATAGCCAAACGCTACAAATCGTTTTGTCCTCGTAGGTGGGCTCCATGCCGCTGAAGTTGTTCTCCAAGTCCTGTGGGAAGTGGGGACGCGCATTCCCAATGTTAGTAATGATGGGGAGTTCCATAAATGGCTAATATCTGGCTAATACATGGTTAATGTGTGGTTAATATATGGTTAACACATGTTAGTACTGGTTGCCTCTGGCTAAATGATGGATAATACATGTTGAAACTGGTTAGTAATGGTAAATCATGATTAATAATGATGATTATATAACAGAATGTACCCCTGGTAATTTAACATAACTATGGTACAAATTGCCATGTAGTCCATTGATTGACCAAAAATAACTACTTTACTTCGAGCGATCCTATTCTCACATAGTTTCTGACATACCATCTGAGACTATATATGGCACACACACATATATACCTTCAGCTTCAGCCTCCTGCTTTTTTTTGGTCGTGGCAAAAAAACAAGGTTTTCTCAGAAAAACCAGGTTTCCTGGAAATCAATAAAAATCACTTCGCAAACAAATCACCATGATATGTGAAAAATGCACATCACATGTTCCTTCTTCCCTTTCACCCATTGATCTCTCTCTTTTTCCTTCCTCGCGCTTCTAAGCGATGATCTTTGCGTCAAACCATACCTTGTAAGATGCCATGAGGTAACGCTGAAGAGTTCTTTGAATCACCATTCTCACATTCACCCGCCTGCTTGTTCGACTCACCTTGCCCACTATGTCCTCGTCTTGTTGGCATGATGCGGTCAGTGGATTCATAGCATATCCCACAGAGTCCCCATCTTGGGAGATCAGCAGCCAGACATGATGTACTGCATGTAGTTTCGGATACAGCGGATAGAGGTGGTACTTGTTCTGCCTGAAGCAGTCACGAGCAAGCGCGGAGTAGGCTTGGAGAAAGTTCATTCCCCTATTGTACACAAACTTGCATTCTTCATGCTCCAGCCACAAGGGTGCATTGTACAAGAAGCTCAAGGCAGCATTCAAGTCGCTGGCCCCCTCCCTGGCTCGATGGAGTAGGCCCTGTGAACGCAGATCCGTGAGAAGAGGCACCATCCACTTCCATAATATACATTTTTTGTTTTCCGGCAACCGGCCCGGCATCCGGCATCCGGCACCGGCATCCGGCACC
>Ga0126342_10022661_pt1 | contig 10343 bp, 12 predicted proteins | sample Cyp1metagenome_FD_92528 | JGI IMG/M metagenome (GOLD analysis project Ga0126342, IMG submission 92528) | Coral microbial communities from Lord Howe Island, Old Settlement Bay, Australia - Cyphastrea 1 metagenome | ecosystem: Host-associated > Invertebrates > Cnidaria > Coral ...
CCAGAGGGTCGGGAACCCATGACCCAACCTGCTCCAAGGACCTAACCCTGAAATCGTTTGTGCTGGCAGCGCGGATTAAAAAACCCGCCCCTTGCCTCAGTCCTCCTTGTCCTTGCAGCCAGTATGCCATGGCGCATCGTGCGAGCAGGTCCCTTTCCAAGATCTGGGACTTGGCCGGCATCTGCAAAGCTTTGACGCCGAGAAAACGGGGCGCTCAGCGCCGGCTTCCGGGTATTGCTTGCGTGACCCAGTGTGCAACGAACTAATTGATTTTCGGGTAGCTTTTTGGGGAATTCATTTTGCTGAACTTTACGAACTAATTGATTTTTGGAGAGCTTTTTGGGGAATGAATTTTACTGAACTTTACGAACTAATTGATTTTCGGGGAGCTTTTTGAGGAATCAATTTTACTGAACTTTACGAACTAATTGATTTTTGGAGAGCTTTTTGGGGAATGAATTTTACTGAACTTTACGAACTAATTGATTTTCGGGGAGCTTTTTGGGGAATTAATTTTACATATTTTACTGAACTTTACGAACTAATTGATTTTTGGAGAGCTTTTTGGGGAATGAATTTTACTGAACTTTACGAACTAATTGATTTTCGGGGAGCTTTTTGGGGAATTTGTTTCACATGTCTCACTGTACATACATACATTTTCATCCTATATATTCTCGTGCTTATGGCTCAAGAAAACAGCGTCTACTTGTTGTTACTTTGTGGGTTGGTAGACCTGAAAAACAGGTTATCAGCCGTAGCGTAACTTCTTCCATTGTAGGAATGTCTGCCCCCTCGGGTTCTTCCACCGAGGGCACCGGAAACCGTTCAGCCTCTGACGCAGCCATGGCGAACCCGGGGACATTGCCTATCAGTGACTCTCCTTTCTCGGTTGACATAAGCACCCCACCTGGTTCCGATAAATCCAGAAGCTTAAGGGAACGACGCCACCTACCGCCGTTGAGTAACGCAGTTGTGCCTTCTCATGTGGGTTTCAATCACCGTGGTTATGTTCCCCAAGCCGCTCGGGAGGGTGGGCCGCCGACCCGCCAGATGAACCAAATGAATGTTCACAACACCTATCATCACAATGTGCATGTTGACAATCCTCAAGTAAATTTTGTCGAGCAGCGTGTTCACCTTCATTCTCATGACCCTGCTGTGACAAGCCTAGTGGAAACAACGGCCGAACTCCGCCACCGTGAGGTGTTGGCCCAGGCTGAAGCTCATGCGGAAGCCGTCCACACGGCGAAAACTGAGGAATTGGTGGAAGCATTGCGAGCCCGTGAGGGCATGGAAAGTCAGAGGGCCCTAGATGCAATGATGTCCAGAGAGCAAGAAGTTTTGAGATTGGGGGCACAATATAGGGAGAATTTAAAGCATGAGGCGCACGAGCATGTAAGGTTCCAAGAGGCTCAAATGAGTGAGAAAATTCAAGCCTATCAACGTGTCATTGATGCAAATCACCGACAGTCACTTTCCAGCAAAGAACAAGAAATCCTTGAACTGAAGAGGCAGGCTGAGGAAGATAGAAGGGTTCAGAATGATCGCATCACTCAACTTGAACAGATGGTGCAAGCCCAGATGCAACATAACCTCAAATTGCAGAGCATGCTTGATTCCCAGTTTGCCCAAGCACGTCCAAGTCAGATCGTTGAGGCTGCCGCCATGACAACCACTGCCGAAACATTCACAACATCATCACACCCGAGTTATGAGTTTGTTCCGCCGGCCCGCAAAGCAGTGCCTGTGGCACCACCTCCAAATGTGAACATGCCTCCGACCCCAAAGGCACCAGCTGTCTTTACTCCACAAAATGTTGAGACTCCTGAAGCTGAGATTATCTATCATGATCCGAAATACCGAGTCCCAATTCATGTGAAGAAGGAATCCGATGTTGCCAGGTCTACGAACAATGAACGCCCTCCGGAAGGGGCGGCTGCTAGCAAACGCAGTGGTATTCCTTCCACGGGTAAGATTGGCTCCCCGGCACCAGCCAATCGCTACTCCCCGACCGAACTAGGCCCTGATGAGATGGACTACTTCGAGCCCGGAGATGACTATGCGCCAGATGGACAAGACCCAGGGGACGGAGGGGATGATGACGGAGGGAACGGTGGCGGAGGACCTCCAACACCACCTGATCCACACAATAAGCCTGAAGGGGATCAGAACAACAAATTGCCCCGAAAGAACAAGGGCGGTTCTGGTCCTCCGGACGGTGATGATGGGGATGGTGATGATCCAGATGATCCAGATGATGATGATGATGATGATGATGATGATGAGAAGTTCAGACGTAGAATGATCAAGTTTCTTGGTGGTTTCGTTGACCAGAAAAATGATGACAAGCCCAAAGTCAAGGATGCTGACACTATCAAGATCCCAGCATTTCCTTTGTCGGAGACCTATCGTAATTGGAGAATAAAAACAAGAGAGGCGGTTGTAGCAGCATCTGCCGATCCCGACAGTGCTTTCAAATGGGTCAGTGAATCTTGGCAAGAGGATCAGACTCTTGAAGCGCTCCGGAAGATTGCGCCGTTTGCGACACTTGATGCAAAGTTACTTTCTGCTCTCACCAACATTATCACTGGTGACTTCGCCCGTAAGGTAGATACCTTTAAAGAAACTGAAGCCACTGCTGGACGGATTGTACGGGGAAGACAAGTGTTGTGCATGCTGCATGATCATTTTAGTACAAACATCAAGCATGGAGCAACCTACGTTCTCCAAGATTTGTTCAGTGTCCAATTGCGTGGGGAAAATCTGAAGTCATTCATGTCGAACTGGGACCAAGTGTTGGCTGGTATTGTCCAGACTCCTGATGAAAGTGTGTTGGAGACGCTCTTCTACAAACAAGTGAAGAACTGTAAGGCTATCCAACATGACATGAATGAGTATCACAGAGCTGATGAAGGAACCGAAAAGAGAACCTATAGTTTCCTTGTTTCTGCCGTGCGACACCTTGACCGTGAGAGGTTGGAGGCAAATCGAGATCGAGTTGCCAAAGGCCTTTCGGGTGCCGGTCGTCCCTCCGCTCCAGCAGTCGAGGGCAAGACAGGCTTCATTCCAAAGGGGTATTGCGTGGCGTGGAACAAAGGGGGCTGTAGCAAAGACAACTGTACTGATAAGCATGAAACCCCAAAGCCACGTGACAGAAGTCGAAAGCCTAGCAAGACCAGAGGTCGCTCCACTGACCGTTCGGGGTCACCCAAACCAAAGGGGAAAGGCAAAGAATTTGTAAGTTTTGGAAGCAAGGGAGATGTGATAGGGGAGCTGGTTGCAAATTCTTTCATGAGGGTTCCGTCGGTAAGCCAAGACAAGCCACTCCTGCCCGTTCGGCAAGTGGCGACAACAAAAATAAAAAGAAGATTGGCAAGAACCCGAAAAGGAAGGGATCACGTAGCTCAAGTCGCTCTAAGAGCCCCAAGAGTCCAAAGTCCACAAATCCAAAGGATCAGGGGCCAGCTCGTCCAAGCCATCGCCTGCCGCAGTTTGCCTTGTTGCATCCATGCTTGCATCCGTGTCTCAGGCATTTTGCATCCCTCAGCCGAGAGTACTTTGTCCATCGATTCGCTTTGACGACTCACCGGATGTGTCTCTTGTGAAAGCCCGGGGGAACTTGAGGCCAAGTGGAAACTCAGTCACCAAGGATAAGGGTACCTTTCCATGGGATCATGGGGACACAAGTTTGAAGTCGATCAGCTTGCCGTGGATGATGCCGCTTTAGTCGGTACCATGTTATAACTGGTTCTGTTTCCAACTGTCTTAAGGATGTTGAATGCAAATGTGCCTATTTGTGCGACACTGATTTTGGTTGCAACGAATGTATCCCTAAGGGAATCAAAGCCACCCCTGCGGAATGCAAAGAAGACGTGAAGGGAGCAATCAACCTCAATCTTGACTGGATAGAAGATACGGGAAGTGCCCAAGATCTGGTCAATGATAGTGAACTTCCTGACGACTATGGCTACTACTCCAACAATCCCACTCGTATGATCACTGCTAATGGTGAAAGTTCATCATCGAAACAAGGAGAGTGTTTGTGCCAAAGTTGGGTAAGACCATTGATCCATCTTGTGAGAAGCTCCCCGCCTGTAATTTCAGTCGGAATGAGATGTGTCGACGACGGCTATGACTTCGTGTGGAGAGGATCCAAAGGTGAGTCTCCTTACATGGTTAAACTAAATGGGGAACGCATTGAGTTAGTTGTCAGAGATTACGTACCCTACTTTGCAAACAATTCGCAAACGGTTTCCACTCCATTCTGCCTAGACCTAGCATTGCTACTCCGGCATCAGGTCTCCGGAACCCGACGGGGACACTGAAATTATCGGTGGTGACCCCATGGGAATAAATGTCGATTTTCCGGAGCCCCAGCCTTTGCAGGTTGAGGAGGTTGATGTCCGTGATGCCTGTTGAGAACCGTTCCAAGGGTAGCACCAGTAGCGTCCAAGATGAAGACAAAGGTTTCGAAGGAGGAAGCTAAGTCTATCCGACATATGCTAACTCACATACCAAAGAATCCTTATACTGCGACATATGCCAAGAACGCTAAGATGTTCAAGCCACCCTCAAGAGCCGTAGGCGGATCAACACAAGTCAAAGCAGAGAAATTTGGTGACCATATCACCGCTGATTTTATTGTCACCAGGGATGAAGATGAACTGGGAATTGATGAAGAGAAAAGTGCACTCGTAGTGAAGGACATAGCCACTGGTTTCTACCCCAATGCAAGAAGAACCGCCAATGCTGCTATATTGGCAATCAAGCATTTCGTTGGACATACAGATGAGGTTGGAGTCTTCTACAGTGACAATGCGCCGGAGCTGATTTCAGCGATGAAGATTCTTCAGTGTCGTCATGTACTAAGTAGAGACTACATATCCAAGTTGAATGTTCAAGCCGAGAGAGCAGTCCGGTCAGTGTTGGAAGGTACCCGTGTCAATTTGTTCCAAGCAGTTTTGAACCATTGGCATTGGCCCCATGCTGCCTGTCATTGGTGCTTCATGCAGAATGTCCTTGCAACGGGGGGAGACAAATCACTGTGGGAACTACGTTTTGGTTCGAAGTTCGATGGTCCACTCATTCCATTTGGATGTCTTGTTGACTATTGGAATGGTCCCAGAAAGAAGAACAAAGAAGGACTCAGATTCGACCCAACCTCAAGCCCCGGTCTATTCCTTGGCTATGCCATTCACCCAGAATCCATGTGGAGAAGAGAATTCATAGTTGTACCTACAAAAGATCTCATCGAGAATGAATCCAATGGTACGGCATCAATTCTGCATGTTATCAAGATCAATAAACCAGATGAAACCCAGTATCCTCTCCAAGGCAGAACTTCTTGTGGAAGAGATGACCCAGGACTTTCCGAAGCTCTGGGGAACCAAGAGCCGACATTAGAAGATCAGGGTGCCGAGATGGTTGATGACGATGAAACTCCAAGAGAAGACTTTCAATTGTCTACTGCCCATGCCGTTCACGATGAAGCATGGCTACCATTCATGAGGCATATCAAAGATCGTGAGGGATGGTACGAATATGCTGACTCCCATGTGAATGTGAGAAGAAATTGTGATCATTATATTTCTCCGACCAGCAAATTCTCGGTTGAAGATTATCCCTACCGAACTACTTGCTTCAGAAAAGATGACGCCTGGTTCATCTTAGAACAAAACTTTATACTCTGGCGAAGCACGAAGCCTGGGATGAGGCGATCGCGCCGTGCGTGGTCATGCTCACCATCTTCCACAAAAGCATCCTAGACCTACGCGAGAGGACACGGGAGGAGATAAGGGTAGATGAAGTCATTTCTGGGGACGATTCATCCGATAAGGATTTGATAGAAGTCATTAATCCGTCAACGGGAGTAGTCGAAAAGATCAGAAGAGATGATCCGCAGTTTTATAGTGCCGATGGTTTCAAGACGAGAAGGTAGAACGGATCAAGTAAACCGATGGACATTCCTTCAGTCGTTTGGCAATCGATGTCTGTTAAAGCCAGAAGAGAAGCCATTAGAGAAGAACAAATGAAGCTGGCAAGAGATGGAGCTGAGAAGAAGAAGGCTATTAGAGCTGAACAAGATCTTGCAGACCTTTAGAAGTCGAAGAAAGGCGTTGCAAGCATCATTAATCAACTCCATCACGCATACCACTCAGACGATGATGACATTCCAGCCGTGCCGACTTGCAAGTATTCCCAAGATAGGCTTCGGGTTAAGTGCGCCCGGGTTAGCATCATGAGCGGGGAGAAGACTATTAACACTCTTGTGGCCCGGCCAGTCAACAAGAAGGAGATAAGATCTAACCCTAAAGCCCAGGAATCCCTTGACACTGAATGGAACAAACTTGTCGAGAAGACTGCCTGGTTGTACGATACCCTTCAAGAATGGAGCACAGTCTCCGAGGGTGCCAAAAAGAAAGGGAAGAAAGTACATGTCGGAAAGGTGTTTGAGATTTGTGTTGAAAAGGGCAGTGAACTTCACTTCCACTCGGTCATAAGCTTAGGAAATTTAAGGGTAGAACGGTATTCAAGGAAATAACATCCGAGACGAGAATGCCGATGTTGCTCTGTTTTCGGAGCCAGGCTCATCACCAGCAACCATGGAGGCTGGAAAAGCGGTGGAGCCGGTCATGTCACCCAACAGAATGATGGTGTACAGGCATATACTCAAGCACTGATGGAAGGGATTGAAACATGGGTGGAGCTTCCCATTGACAGGTGGCCCAAACATTGGGTAGGCAAGTATAGACGCCCAGTTGTGCTACTTCGCATTGCTTTGTACGGTCACCCCGATTTGGGGGGATTATGGGAAACTCATTGCGAAAGGATGCTCATAACTGTGGGGTTCATCATGCCTGACCCGGAAGGGTGGCCGTCAGTGTTCTTTCATCCTGAATTGAAGCTCCTCCTGGTCGTGTATGTAGATGACTTCAAAATGTCAGGTCTCAAACAGTCAATGTCGAAAGGATGGGAGTTAGTTGGATCCAGAATCGACATGGATGTCCCCAGTGACATTGGTCGATATCTCGGATGTGATCATGTGCAAGAGCTGCAAGTGAAGCTTACTGTTCATGACCACCCTTTCGCCCATCTCTTTGACAAGTCCCTTCCTGATCCCCTCGCCAGGAGGCCGCAGCAGCGGAGAGGACTCAGGACTTTTGGGAAGTTGATGCACCAAAAGGAGTCTACATCAGACATCACTGTCAACCAAGAAAGGGATATTATGTTCCAGACGAAGAAGTTACTAATGCATGTAACTTGACAAGTATTAGGTTTACTGACTTTGTGCAAAGCACATCGGAAGATGATGCCGTTTCAGAATGGGACAAGTACCTTGATGAAACGGGGGGCTATGCACAGGGGGAGAGAAGACCTGCAATGTGGGTAGGTGCTACTTACCTGTTTGCCAAGACATGCAAAGATCCCAAGATTGCAGTTGCATCAATTAAAAGAGACAAGAACGACGCCAAAAAGAAAGCTAGAGCTCAGGTTTCCGATACATGGACCAACTGTTCAAAGATCAACCCTGCATGTCCAAACCAGTCATTGTCATGACTTATGATATGCAGCCTTTTTTGCAATCATGCATCGGCCGTTATCAATCACTAGCCGGCAAGGACGCAAAGCCTTTGAAACAGGTGTCTACTCCCTTCCACGAGGAGAGAATTGCTAGACCCCTGGAAGGGGAGTCCGAGCCGAAAGGTGCACTTGCTCCGATAGCAGGATTCTTAATGAAGATCCTATTCGCCGCCCATATGGCAAGGTATGACCTGCTACGAGCTGTGCAGGGACTACTTGATGGTTCCTTGCTTCTTATCGTAGAGGTATCGGTTTGAAAGTGAGTTGTATTATAGGTTACCAGTGATCCAGGTTGTTTGTAAATTGTAAATCAGCAAAGTCTGAGGCAAACTTATTGGATTTACTGTACATGTGATTTATATTTTAGATGCCAAAGTTACTTTACATAAAAACTTTATCAAGTTTTCAGTATGAAAACACTTAAAAACAACTTAGCATACTTAGCAAAAACCATCATCTCCAAATTGATTTTTTCTAATATCAACAACTAACGGTTTAAAAAATATGTTAAAGAGATTGCAAATTCATATTTGTTGTGATTCACATTTTTGCTTTGCATGTTTTAATTTTTACAAACCTTTAGACAAACATTTAAACAATGTTATAGTGAAGAGATTGCAAATTTATATTTGTTGTGATTCACATTTTTGCTTTGCATGTTTTAATTTTTACAAACCTTTAGACAAACATTTAAACAATGTTATAGCAACACATATGTACATATAAATATGTATATATATATACACGCATATACATATGTATGCATACCCACATATATATTTGAATATGTATATATTTATTTTCTGATATGTGCACTAATATATACAAATAGCACAACATGTGTACATGGATTTTTCATCTGTATTGACACGTATTCAATTTTAATTTCAATATGTAGCTTTACAGTGAAGTTTACAAATATATCACATACATATGTCAAATGTGATTGTGTATAGATGTAAACATACACTTACATGTATATACAAAATATTCATATAAACGCACACGTGTATAATATACACATGCAATAAATAAATATTTACATATTTACAACTGCCAATTCTTCTGGATGCACCACAATGCGCCATAAGCAACGCGACAAACACAGATGGACATACGTTTTTACAAAAAAAAAGCTTTTGCTGCGGTCCATTGGACCACATCACGTTGTATGTTGCCATGGTGGATGGTTCCATGTGTGCATCGATGCAAACCAAGAACATGTCACGTGAACGTTGGAAATTTTTGTTTGTGTTTGAACATGGAAACATACAAAATCATAATCTATATATGTATATACATATATGTATATGTGAGTGTTCATCTTTGTCAAACAACGACCATGAATACAAACCAACACAGCCCATACATAAGGTTGACATCGGATTAATAACCCCCCCAAACATTAAGAGCATCAAAATAAAGTTAGGGCCAAACATTCAACTATCGTACAAAACACCTATGTATTCCCAAATGAATTGCCTAATTGAAAACGATTACAATAAGGGAACTTTCCAAAAAAAAACCTATGTATTCCCAAATGAATTGCCTAATTGAAAACGATTACATAAAGGGAACTTTCCAAAAAAAAACCACCTATGTATCCCCAAATGAATTGCCTAATTGAAAACGATTACATAAAGGGAACTTTCTTTCCACTTTAGTATTCACAAATGGATTGCCTAATTGAAAATGAATACAGAAAGTGAACTTTCTTTCCACTTTAGTATTCCCACATGACTTGCAAAAAAATAGACACCTGAAATCCAAATACTTTATTTAGGGGGTGCAAACATTCATTATTATTTTGATGTTAAGGATGGACACATATTTCAGAATACTTTATTGAATTAGGGGGGTGTCAAAACTGATACATTATTTTGATGCCAAGGGTGCACAAATATTTCAATAATACTTTATTTAGGGAATTCAATCTTGTTTTGATGTTAAGGGTGAAACAAATGAATTGCCTAATTGAAAACGAATACATAAAAGGGAACTTTCTCCACCAAAAAAAACTAATTAATCACTTTAGTATTCCCAAATAAAATGCCTAATTGAAAACGAATACATAAAGTGAACTTTCCATCCACTTTAGTATTCACAAATGGATTGCCTAATTGAAAATGAATACATAAAGTGAAAGTTCTTTCCACTTTAGTATTCCCACATGACTTGCAAAAAAATAGACACCTGAAATCCAAATACTTTATTTAGGGGAGTGCAAACATTCATTGTTATTTTGATGTTAAGGGTGGGAAAATATCTCAGAATACTTTATTTAGGGGTTGAGTATACTGACAAATTATTGTGATGTCAAAGGTGGAAAAATATTTCAGAATACTTTATTTAGGGGCTGAGTATACTGGCGCATTATTGTGATGTTAAGCAGAATATTTTATTTAGGGAGTATGCTGGCACATTAATTATTGTGATGTTAAGGGTGGAAACATATAGTTCAGAATACTTTATTAAGGGGGTGCAAACTGACACATTAATTAATTATTTATTTTGATGACACATATTTGAGGTTCAAATTTGAGAAGATTTGAATCAGTTTTTTCGATTTGTGATTTGCTTGATTTTAGATTGAACTGTAAATTATAGATTCCAGCGCCAGCTCGTTTGGAGAACCGTTCAGATCCACGCTCTTCAGATCACATGCTGCCTATGGAGGACCCGGAAGTTGAGTTGTTTAAGTTCATGGCTTTAGATGCCAATGGATGTGCTTTTGAGCTTAGAATTTAGCTCAGGAAAAG
>Ga0126342_10022662_pt1 | contig 10343 bp, 9 predicted proteins | sample Cyp1metagenome_FD_92528 | JGI IMG/M metagenome (GOLD analysis project Ga0126342, IMG submission 92528) | Coral microbial communities from Lord Howe Island, Old Settlement Bay, Australia - Cyphastrea 1 metagenome | ecosystem: Host-associated > Invertebrates > Cnidaria > Coral ...
ATCTAATCTATCTAATCTATCTAATCTATCTAATCTATCTAATCTATCTAATCTATCTAATCTATCTAATCTATCTAATCTATCTAATCTATCCAATCTATCTAACCTATCTAACCTATCTAATCTATCTAATCTATCTATCTAATCTATCTAATCTATCTATCTATCTAACTATCTATCTATCTATCCATCCTATCCTATCCTATCCTATCCGATCCGATCCGATCCGATCCTCTCATCCCATCTCATCTCATCTATAGACTCTATATCTTCATATAGGGTTAAACCATATATCGTATGCACATACTCTTGCTCCAAATGTGATTCCGTAGTGGTCACTGGCCGAGATTTTGACTGCCAAAGCCCAATGCCCAAACTCGTCCTGAGGTTGGATAATTTCTTGGCGCACAAGCCTAAGCAGTCCTTTACCTTCCTGTTTGGGCAGCCCAAGGGGCTGGGAGGGCACCAGCCGGCTGGTGGTGTGGCTTGGAGGTGCATTGGAGGTGCAAGTCTGGATCCGCAGAGGAATTGTTGGCGCTAAATCGATGACTTTGGTGCAGCATACTCCTGACACAGACCGCAAATATCCCCAAATGCACCCGGGTTTTCCAACATTTCAAAAGATCTGGGCACAGATCCTGTCAGGATGCTTCCCGGCGCCACCAGGTCCATGTTCAAATGGGAGCCACGGAAGAACTGGTATGGTCTGCTGGCTGGGGATCCCAGGGGTGAGCCATGGGATGGACTCGATGGACCTGCGCACTGAGCACTAGCAAAAGGTCGGTGTCAGTAGATTAAATCCAGAAACTCCTTACCAATTCTTGAAGTATAAGTTATATAAAAGTTTCAAAAGGCATCCAAGTTTTAAAAGGCATCTAAGGTTAGCCGCGGTTAGCCATGCCTTTATCCAGTGCTACAACACTGTTGTGAGTGGCATGGGTCATGCGGCTCCACTCGCAGAGTGGTCTAATTCTGGCAATCTTGTGACAATCTCTTAGATGCTAAGAGCCCAGTTTTGAAGGGATTAACCGCACTTGGTTCTTCCGAACCATGGTTGCCATCGTGCTATCACCAGCGATTTCGTTCATAATTTTTTAGTTTTGTGCAATCACCTTTTGCTTTACCCTTAAAAGCCCAACTTCGGATTAGAGTCAACTTCCAAGTTCACAGGTGGGATTATCAGCCAAGCAGCCAAAGCAGCCAGCAAAAGCACCCGTGCTGAGGAAAGCTTTCTAGAAGCCTTCCCGGAGCAGTACACGTCACGACCTGATTCCATGGAGGAACCGGTGAAATTTCAGCTGCTTGCCCACCTAAAACCTAGTCGCAGGCGGCCAAAGTGTGCTATTCTGCTTGGCATGATTTTGAATAACCCCTAGTGGATGTTTGGAAGTCCCCCTGGAAGACCTTCCTTTCCAATGCGGAAATTCTCTTCCGGCGATAAGCATCTACAAAGGAGGGATGGTTGTTTCAGGGCATATGGATGCATATGGCGCATAGCCCCAAATGACAATTTTACCAGGGAAAATGATAATAAATATGTAACTATATGACTGTGACTATATGATAAACCATAAAATTCTGTGGCATCACCGCATTTTCAAATAAACGCATATGGGAACCTTTGTGAACCCCGCCCGCTATGAGGCAAGAAGCTCAGGTGTTCAGACGGGTGATGATAGCACGCATTCAAGACTCCTTCAGTTGAACGAGGATAATTTTGAGGTGTATATTGGCGTGACATTGGAGAACCCGCAGGTGTATAGTACATATAGTACCCAAAACTATCGTTTGACTGGAGCATGTGAAATCCTCTCCTATCGGGTTCCCAGGTTCACCGGTTGCCCCAGGTCTGTCCGCGGGCCGAACGGAGAATCACGCAACGTGCAGCTTGGTCTAAATGTTCCGGTGGCTTCGAAGCAAACAAGAATGCTTGGGTGAACAGAATTCATCTAATTGTTTCATTTTTGAAAATGAAAAATAATTCAGAAAACTAACAAAAAAGTAAATAAGAACACACAGACACAGATACACACACAGATACATACACACACATATGGTATATATATATTTATAAATTATACCAATATAATTATATATATATATATCTATCTATCTCCCGTATCATGAATGAATCATGTCTTGCAATCCACTGGTTTTGGATGTTCAGAAGTTCGAATAGCACTTACAGTTGGCGGAACGAAAGTAGTGCTTTCTCCCCGAAGATGGTGCAACTCTCTGAGACGCAGCCCTCCAATGGAACATCCCCCACGCAACAAACAAAAGGTGTACACATTTTCGAGTTCCAACGGCGATGTTATGTAGACTTCACGGGATGCATTGTTGGACCTCCCGATTTGTGGTGATGAAACACTACTTTTCCCAGTAATCCCCTATGATTTTCAAGGGAACGCTCCCCTAAGATCCGTGCGCCTTCTGGTCAAGACCCAAATCTTGGGCTGGTCGCCAGATGATCCCAGACAGGCTGGGCCCGGCTGGTCCCGGCTGGGCAGCTGATTTTGTTTGGGGGCATGGGCATCCATTGGATTCCTCGATAATAAAAAAAACAACACAAAGTGGAGATTTGGAATCTGGAGGCGGGATCTTGGTCGGTTGGCCAAAACTCTATTCCTAGTGGGTGACAAAGTCATCCAATGGCATTTGCATTATCTACAATCTCTGAGGCATACAGAAGTGCAGATGCTCCTGCTAATGTGAAAACCTTGTGTAGGTGTCTAAGCATGCGCCCCACCGCATACAACCCACCGGAGACAGACAGTGATTTCTTTTGCAAAATGTTTTTTTCATCTAGAATGTTTATTGACAGGAGACTAAGCGTAAGTATACAAAGCAAGTCTGTTCGTATTTTACCTTTGCACAATGTACGTGGTAGACTAGGTGATGTTTTTTGAAACCAACCCAGCAATTTCCTGTGGATTCTGTTGGTCCCTTCGTCTGACGGTGAAGAGTTAAGACCTCGCATCCCCATTGAATCAATTTTGATGGGTTGCTCAATTTTCTTGATACATTTTCTTTGCTCCATAGTTAAACTTTAACCACCGATCTCCCGGTGTTTTGCTGGTTCTATCTCGATTCACCAGCCGTCTTGGGCTTAGAATCCACCGGAATCCACCGGATCTGGAGGATGTCCCCGACCTGCTACGAGAGAAGCGGCTTTCGGAGGGTTCCTTAGAGGTGGGAAAATTTGGTGTGGCGCTTTTCAGGGGCTATGCCAGTGTTGAAATAGGCAGTGAAAATGAGATGCTGCTACTTGAGTGTTTGAATGACAGCCAACAAAGTGACACATTGGGATTTCAACATAGGATCATTTCACCGACATTGACATTGCCCGCGATCAGTGACTGCACGCACCCGGCGCAGTCAGCAATCTGCAGTCACGGATTACCGCTGCACTGGACATTGATAAGACAATGATACTAGCAAACATTAGCAAACAACACATGATAGTGGTGATTGCAGTGGGATGGTTTATCCAAATTGATTTACAGTAACACAATGATAAACAGTCAACATATGAATGCATGACATAATAATGGGACATTTAGATGAGTTTAGAAGATTACGTGGATCCTTTCAGGGTTGCGGGGTCTGAAATCTAACCCGGTACAAAAGCATTTTGGATCTTTTTTTGGGGTGTGTTGGGGGGGGGTGAAACAAGTAAACAAGGTTACGGGGGCCACATGAGAAATGGTTTGCTAGTCACCAAATGTCACCCCTGAGAAGTAGACTTGGTCGCCAGGGACGGCTGCTGGTCTTCCACGATTTTCTGAATAGCAGCCAGAAACCCAGATTCGCCCTTTGTTTCAAAGGCTAATCGGCGGGGTCAAATGTTCTTCCGTAAGTCTGTAAATTGAATTACGGAGTTTGAATTAACACACGCACACACACACACAGATATATATATAATTATATATATAATTATATATATAATTATATATATAATTATACACATTGATTCTGGCATGGGGGGTCATGATTGACTCGGACTGATACAAGAAGTGAAAACATTCACGCTATCACAAACTCAAGCATTGATGAAGTCTGACACAGAACGAGCACCCCCCTTGCCTCATTCTTCGTGCTGAGGCGAAATCCCGAAATTGCCAGGGCCTTGAAGTTGATACCGTGTGGACCCTCTAGGAATTTCTAACCTGGCCATGAGACATGCAAACTTTATATACATACAATGGTTGTTTTTCTATGACACATGGGTACTATGCTTCCCACTTCTATATAATTGGCAAAATGTAGGAAAACAACTCTTCCAACTGTTAGTCGCCTTATGGACCAAGCCGCATCGCATGATGGTGAACCCACTGCCCTAGGTTCAAGGCAGTCGATGGCTTCATCTTGTCCGGCACCAAGAAGGGCTGGGACACGCCCAGTCCATGTTTGGTTGGGATTTCCAGCGCGGCGTTCCTTGTCCATCCATATGTGTAATGATGACCCTTCATTGATACTCGTTTCTTCGATTTCAAAGTTGCAAGTTGAAACCACTAAAAATTGCATAGCCACGTGACTCACGTGCGTTTTTTGTTTTTTTTTGTTTTGGGTTGAAGCCATCAGCAAACCAGGACGTCCTTTGGCCCTTTGCTGAGGCCAACCCATGGCGAGGGCTGGGGCCTCCCTTTGATCGAGGCGATATGGGGTGTATGGCTGCTATGGGGGGAAATCTCCTCTACCCCAATTTCCCACAAAAAAAAGCAGCATCAACTAGCTGCTATGAAGGTGACTTAAGGCGCACTAGGTAACTCCATGCTGGTAACATTGCATGCATGTGCTTCATATGCTGTTTGATGCAGCCCTGCAGTGGGTCCCGGAGTCCACTTGGATGATACCCCCGCGATCACAGGGCAGGGCTCTCCATTCGTTCCCATTCCCACCATGATATGCTTGGTTTTCTATCCCGATTTTCTGGCAAAAAACGCCATTGGTTCAAACCACTTTGCCAGTTTGAACATGTCTTAGACAGCTTTGCAAGGCCATGGCGTCAGGCATCCCCACCATTTCCACTGGATGGGGTGGACGCCTCGGATGTTGAAATCATATGAACCATGCCGTTGGCTTGGAGGCCCACCCTGAACATATCGCGGTAATCATGATAATGATACCAGTAGTACCGCACAAGGCGGTAGCGGAAGTTTCCAAGATACAGTAGGAAACCTATAGGAGAGTGTGGTTGTTGTGATGCATGATGGCAGAGCGAACCCACTGATGGACCGAAAGATGGTTGAGACTCTGAGCCTCTCTCTCTATCTCTTTTTGTCTCCTTCTCTCTCTGTCTCTGTCTCTGTCTCTGTCTCTGTCTCTGTCTCTGTCTCTGTCTGTCTCTGTCTGTCTGTCTGTCTGTCTGTGTGTCTTCCCAGCACTAGCTATCTCTCTCTACTCGTACTCCTTGCGGTTCTGGTGTTCTGAGGTATGAAATCCTTCATTAATATGATGCTTTTTAAAGTGGGACAATCACATCCTCCCCAGGGTGGCGTGGATTCTGATTGCATGTGCCGCCGTCAATTTTGTTCCGAAGTCTTGTCGGGCATGTGGGAGAAGGGATGGGGGAGTGTGGTATTCCCCCGAGTCGCGCAGGGCTCGCGCAGGGCTTGCTATACATTCCAAGCAATGACATGGTTGAATTTGAGCCTTATTTTTTACAAAATGGGTGAATTGGCGCGATCATGGTGTCTCCCTGCGGTTGGGTGACTTTCCGCGACCATGGGTGACATAAAGCGGCCACCCAGGACCTATCTTTCTTTCTTCCTATCTTTCTATCTATCTATTTATTTGCCTGTCTACCTGTCCTGTCTGTCTGTGGCTGGCTGCCTGCCTGCTTGTCTGTCTGTCTGTATGTCTGTCTGTCTGTCTGTCTATGTCTCTCTCACTATCCACCTAGTTCTCTATCCATTTACCTGTCTCTGTGTCAATCTCTCCCAATCTCTCTTTTTCTCTGTCTCTACCTCTTTCTCTCTATCTCTCTAGCTATCTGTTTGTCTGTCTGTCTGCCTACCTATCCCGCTATCCCTCTCTCTCTCTATCTCTATCTCTGGCTCCATCTCTATTTTATCTCTTTCTCTATCCATCCATCCATCCATCCAGCCATCCACGCATCCACGCATCCATCCATCCATCCATCCATCCATCCATCCATCCATCCATCCATATCTGCTGTATCTACTGTATCTACTGTATGTATCTGTATCTACTGCATCTACTGTATCTATTGTATCTATTGTATCTACTGTATCTACTGTATCCACCCTATCTACTGTATCTACTCCACTCTATCTATCTATCGATGGATCGATCTATCTCTCTATCTCTCCATCTCTCTATCTGTCTATCTATCTATCTATCTATCTATCTTTCTTTCTTTCTTTCGTTCTTTCTCTCTTTCTTTCTATTTTTCTACCTTTCTATCTTTCTATCTTTCTATCTTTCTGTCTATCTGTCTACCTATCTATCTACCTATCTATCTATCTATCTATCTATCTGAAAGGAAGCAATTCTGCGAGACTTCCTGCAAAAGTGGAACAAGTTGAAAACGAATTAATTCTGCGAGACTTCCTCAAGAATTCAAAGCTGACAACATCAAAAACGGAGCAGCTCTGCGAGACTTCAAATTGACAACATCAAAAATGAAGCAATTCTGCGAGACTTCCTTCAAAAATGAAAAGTTTAGTGCAGAGCTGATGGCCTTGTACCCATGCATTTTGGGATTTTTCCATGCCATCTCTCTAAAGACTCTAAAGTATATGCGCCTGCCACGAAAAAGTGACCGCAGGTCACACGAAGTGCGGCACCTGTCACGCAAAATAATCTTAGCAAACCTGAAGATCTGATGCTCCAAAGTGCAGCCCTTCTCAGGAAATCAGCGCCCGGACCTCCCAACATGTTTGACCGAGGTGTCTTGTACGCCTGCTAGGCGAAATGGATCTTTGCAGATCCTCTTGGAACATCCCGCGCCGGCCCTCGTTTTTGCAACTGCTACAAAACCCACATGTTTATCTCAGCCACGAAAAACGATGCTTCAATCTCCAAAAGTGGTCCGAACGTGGTGTGGTTTTTACAATTTTGATTTCCGCATGTGCTTCGCACCACAGCGACGTGCTCTTTTTCAACATCTCATTTCCAAAAGTGCTCCGGACGCGCGGTGCTTTTAGCTTTTTGACTTCCAAATCTGCTTCGCGGCACAGCCGCATGCACTTTTTCAACGCCTCAAGAAGTGCTCGGAGCAGGAGGTGTTTTTAACATTTTGATCTCCAAATGCGACCTTCTACCTTTTCGCGCGCTTTACTCTTCTTTCTTCTGGCTCTTTCTTTTCTCTGATCTTCTTTCCTATTCCTTTCTCTTCTCGGACTCTTCCCACCTCTGCTGCTTTATCTGTCCATATTGTCGGAAGTTTGGTTTCTAAACTTTGTCGGCCAATAAATTGTAGTTAATAGAGAACAAAACCCAGCAAAATTGACGTCGCCATTTCAATCGAACATCCAACATCACACTGCCTCCCTGTGGATGCAGAAAACAGATGAAGTGGAAACTCCACAAGACATATCGCACCCCAGGCGTAGGTTGCGCAGGCATTGGGCTAAACTCGTTTTAACCTACACCTTGTAGGCTCTGTGTGGACACTTGTTGGCAACACTTACTGTAGAACTCCTTTGTTTTGAATGGGTGAATTGTGATATTTAACTACACACACATGGGTATGTCTGGAAGATTTCCAAACATTGGCATGGCTGCGTAGGGAAAACCTACACCGTGTAGGCTCGCGTAAGAACCCTTTAGAAAACAGACCTCGCGTAGGCCACCTCATGCAAGGGCGTAGACTCGGCATAGACAGTTGCGTAGGTTATATATGGTATTACTAGTTATTACTGCTCATGAAAGGACAAAGGTTAAAAACAATATATGCTCACTTGGCAACTCAGGTGGGCACATGGATTTCATGAGCAAGGAAAACTCCTGGCCTGTGAGTCGCTCCCTCGACATTGGCAGTTCATGGTTCAACCGGCCAGGTCAAAAAACACGTGACACCCCTTTTCAGCAGTTTTCGGACAAAAATCAGGCCAATGTCTGTCTAAAACTTCCAAGAACATCTTGGAAAATCCGGTTTAATATTTCGTAATCCAACGTGACGGAAAATCCCAGAACTAAATGAATATTAATTGGAGGTGGTTTATAGCTGGGAAAATCACCTATAAACCAGTATCAATCTATTTATACACATACCGGAGATTTTCAGTTTTTCCAATGATTTCCATGGCCATTTTCTTCCCAGGTTACGACCTGGTGGACTCGCAAAACTATGGCGCACGTTGGGCCGAGCCCAGGAAGGAGGCTCTGATAGAGGCGGGGCCAAGGCACATTTTCTTGGGCACATTTTCCATTCCAAGAAACGAATAATTGAATAAAGATATAGATGGATGTATGGATGTATAGATGTATGGATGTATGGATGTATAGATGTATAAATGTGTAGATGTATAGACGTAAAAATGATTAAAAATGTATAGATGTATAGATGTATAGATGTATAAATGTATAGATGTATAGATGTGTAGATGTATAGACGTAAAAATGATTAAACATGTATAGATGTATAGATGTATGGATGTAACGTGTATAGATGTATAGATGAAATTATAGTAAATGATATATATATATAAGTAATTGTGTAAGAGTATGTGTAGATGTATAGATGTACAGATGTATAGATGTACATGATATATATTAAGATTATGTGTATGTGTATGTGTATGTGTGAATATATATATATATACATATAAAGGTACAGACCTGTTTAATTGCAAACATTCACATGCGCAATATTCACATTTGTACGCGCATTTTTTGAGAAAAGTCGGTAGGATGACTTTATGACCCTTGGAATTTGATTTGCTATTTGAGGTGACGCAAAAACTTGTTTGATAAGGCTCAGTGTGCAGGGGACTGTCTATGAAACAATCATGCGAAGAAGGTGAAAGGCTTGGGGCTCACATAGTCGCTGGCCAAACCACATGCCGTAAGCAATCAAACATGGCAATGGGAAGTCCAAATCTTTCACAGCAAAACAAACTATCAGATGGTAAGACTTCAGGGATTTTCCATTGCCAAGGTATGTAAACTGAAGCAGGTGCCACATCGGCCATATCATTTGTATGGTGTATGTCTTGAATTGAGGTTTCACTTTGGGGGCCTGAAATCATACATGTGCTAGCTGGGACTGGGAGTGAGGAGTGTTGCATGTGTTCACTAAGACACCAAGAATTTGCCACCAGAAACCCAGAGGGTCCACTGACTCATGACTGAAGGGTTCCTGAACCAAAACTGTGTTGTTTTGGTAATTTCTTCTACTCCTTGGCTCGCTTCACCCGCAGCTCCCAGCTCCACCATGGGCACCCGCCATTCCCACGCCGCGGCCGATGCCGACACCGCCGCCAGCAGTGCATCACCGGCGCCAGCGCCGCGCGCGCACCGACCCGGGCGGCCCCGGCAGGGGCTGCGCGCGTGGGGGCGGAGCATCAAACGCCGCGTGCGCGGATGTTTTGGACTGGAGCCAGCTCCGAGCATCCACCCGGCGGTGGCGCCGGCGACTGGGACCTCGAATACAGGGGTTGTGAGTTTTTATCTAGTTTTTTGAAGAATTTGGATCAATCTGAAACATCTGGGAGGTGGATAGCGGATGAAGTTGGAAAACTTGAAAACACCAGAGATGTGCTTAAGTTGGAAGTGGGTTTTGTCACGAAAGGTAGCTCCAGTGTTTTTGTGCCTTTGGCATGGAAAAAGTACTTCTTGCAACATGATGAAAACTGCGTAAGTACCAGTGTTTTTGCTAGGCACTGGCCAAAAAAATCATTGTAAATATTGTGATTTTTGTCACCGGAGGCAAACAAACGCTTCCGAGGCGCAAAAACATCCGTATCTACGTTTTTTTTTGCTCCGAGAGTCCGAGAGCTTCAAAAAAAACGTGGACACACACAAACTATTTGACGATCTTCGGCAACTACGGGGCTGAGAAAAAAGCTGCACGGGTAACAACGGCAACAACAGCACCAGCACCAGCACCAGCACCAGCACCAGCACCAGCACCAGCACCAGCAACAACAACAACAACAACAACAACAACAAACAACAGCAGCAACAACAGCAACAGCAACAGCAACAAGAACACCAACACCAACACCAACACCAACACGAACACGAACACGAACACCAACAACACCAACAACACCAACAACACCAACAACACCAACAACACCAACAACACCAACAACACCAACAACACCAACAACACCAACAACAACAACAACAACAACAACAACAACAACAAC
>Ga0126342_10022663_pt1 | contig 10343 bp, 6 predicted proteins | sample Cyp1metagenome_FD_92528 | JGI IMG/M metagenome (GOLD analysis project Ga0126342, IMG submission 92528) | Coral microbial communities from Lord Howe Island, Old Settlement Bay, Australia - Cyphastrea 1 metagenome | ecosystem: Host-associated > Invertebrates > Cnidaria > Coral ...
TAGTATGATATAATATGATATAATATAATATAATATAATATGATATAATATAATATAACATGATATAATATAATATAGTATAATACAATATAATATAATATAATATGATATAATTTGATATAATATGATATAATATAATATAATACAATATTATATAATATAATACAATATAATATAATATAATATGATATAATATGATATAATATGATATAATATAATATAATATGTATCATTATCTCTCCATTACGTTGAGTTCCCCCCATGGTCTACCCATTCATGGCATTAATATCACCATACAAAATCAATCCCCATTTTGTCCAGATGTAGCCCCCTAAAAATCACCATTATATCCCATATTCAATCCTCCTACACAACCACCGTAATTCCCCACCATTTTTTACTCTTCATCCCTCATTTTCCCCATCAACAACAAACATTTGGGTATGTGTCAGAACCTATTTTTTCTACCCTTCTGTTCACAGTGGAAGTTATAAGTTATACCGGGAAAATTGATGGTCATCCGCCCTCAGAAGCTACTTATATAGTAGGGGGCGTTAAGACCCCACGGATCCCCATGTCCCCATCAACTGGGGTACTAAGATGCACATAGATGCACTACAAATGGCCCTAAAATGACTTGAACACCTCCATTCCTTTAAAAATAGGACAGCTATAGCAGATGGCCACCTGGTCCACAGGTGGAAGGCCATTTGGCGGTCGGTAGAGGCCTCACCACGGCTCTCTGTGCGGAGCCGGTGATTGATGCACCTCGGTGAGTTGAACGAGACCCATGTCATAGTGCTTTCATGTGCTTTCTTAGTTGATATGATCAGTTGATGAGTTGATATTGACATATATTAAATTACTGTACATTAAATGTATGATTAAACATCATTGAAACATAATTTTTCATGATTCTTGGATGGTCATTAGCTCCACAATACACATTTACATCATATCTCGAAGCGGAATGAAGCACCTAAGGTGGAGGCAGTGGAGAATCTCTGCAATGCCTCCCTGCAGGAGGGGGCTTGGAGGGGAACAGACTTTTTTTTCATGGGAAAAACCATGCTTAGACCTGATTTCCTTACAGGAGTTTCCATGAAACAGATCCATTAAGATTATATATTGAGATTGAGATCTGCAACCAACAATCATGAGATCTATCATCGACAAACTGGGTCACCAACTTGATATCTTATTTAAATCCAAGCACCAGGACAATAGTAATCGGCAGTGATCCCCAAACCATCGAAGATAGAGACAGGATCAGAAACAACATAGTTAGAAGTAAATCATACTCAAACACCCCATGAAATTGAATGCAGCCCACACTTGATTGAAGGGACAATTTACGGATTTGCGGGACAATCCTATATTTGATGGTAAAAACCCCATGTATCCTGCAGATTTTCTCAACCAATGATATTGTTTTAATTTGTGATTCCATTTTTAGCCAGTTATATCCCCTTTGAATCCCATTAGATCCCCATGAAATCCCACTGAAACACCATTTTTGTCGACGTAGGACGCCTTGATGGTGGTCTACCTGTCCAACCTCACGCGCACGCAGATCTCCATCGCTGAAGCTTGGTCGGGTGATGGGGCTTTCCTGGTAAACATACAGAAAGATGTGGAAATCCCATGGATTCTGTATGAAAATGATCTAGAAATGGTTGATTAAAAAAAAAAACATCTATGCTAGTTTACTGAGGGCTTCTGAAAGAAGCACAGAACAACTAGGAAATGCCATGACTGGGTGGATGGGTGGGCCTGTAGCATGGGCCCAAAAGCCTGAGGTTTGGGGCCAGATAATTTTTCTGCTGGTTCCTTTTCCGTTTAGGTTTAGGGACCGGCGCGAGTTGCCATGTCACTATTTGGGCGGTGGAGTGAACTTCATCGTTTTGACAGTGTCGATGCAGCTCGACAACACTTCAATGTTGGCGACGGACTATGGCAGGCGTTCACCAACATCGTTGGAAACTTCCAGGACGATTTGCGGTTGCTTTCAGCTTTCCCGAGGACTGGCCTCTTGTCTGGCATTGGACAAGCGGTCCTTTCAGATGGCAGGGCACTTACCCCTGTCGAGGCAACTCAGATCGGGCTGGTGTGGCGCCTGTCAAGGAGAGTCATGGCTTTTCAGAGTGGAGCAACCGAGGCAGAGTTCCAAGACATTGACCCGTGGCAAGAGACGCCACCAGCTGATAATTCGAGGCAAACTTCCACTTCGTCAGGAGTAAAGGAGAAGGTCCTGAAAATGGCAGCTTTGATTGACCAGAGCGATGATTCAGAACTTTTACCCCCAGCTGCAGGGGAAGTCACTACATGGTTACAAAACTACCATGCGGTGATGGGGGCTATGCCGGAAGAAGCCGAAGAACCTTCTCCCAACCAACTTGCCGCACTTCATAAAAGAGTCTACAAGGACGATGCCCCTCCCTATGTGGACTTCGGTGTCTTCGGGCCCTTCGAGAGGAAGTTGACGAAGATCCAAAGGTGCAGAATTTACACACCACTGGGTGATGGAACGTACCTCCAACGAGACCTTCCCGGACCACCAACGTATCAGGGATGGTTAGCGTCATGGAGGGTGTTGAAGACGGCTTGCATCATGCTGGACATTGCATCCTTAGCGTCCCTCGAGGTATATGGCAAGCACATCGAAAGACTTGTAACCCAGTGGCCATCGGCATGGGGATTGATTTACAGTGCAGAAGATGCAGCCCGCGCAGAGAGGATGTCGAAACTTCGACGATACTTCACAGTGGAGGCGAGCCTTGGTCGTCAAGTTCCAAGAGACTGGAATGCCCAGGCACCTTGGAGTTGTCTGTTCATACAACTTGCCCGGGATGACACGTACTGGGCAGAGAAAGTACATGTCCCAGCTTCTGCTTGGGTTGCGTCTGGAGCAAGAGGCCAACCAGTGGTAGCCACCGAAGCAGCCGTTAAGGCGCACGTTCCTGGACTTCAAGATACAGTTCCTCATGGTGACGTTGCTGAGCATGAAGATGGAAAACGCAAGCAGTCTAATCGTGACCGCAAAATTGCAAGGAAGAGAAAGTTCCAGGCGAACATGGAAGAGTTGAGAATGTTTAGACAATCCAATGGAAAAGGACACCAGCAAGGGGGTGGAGGCAAAGATTCAGGCGGCAAAGGGAAATCCAAGAGCAAAGATCAAACTGGAGCACCCTTGTGCTTTTCTTGGGCTGCTGGCACAGGAACTTGCGGAAACCTTCCACCTGGTGCGGAGTGTGCTGCAACGATCAAACGAGTCCACAAATGTCGAAAGTGCCTTTCACCGTCTCACCAGGACGCGTCGTGCCCTAAGGGATGACAACGGCATGGACTTGCCACTGCCAGGACATTTCAAAGGACGGGGAAAACATGGTCGTCGATCGTTTGTCGTTTCAATCTCTTTTGTAAGGTAAGTAGGTCTACTTTGTCCTTGTGGTTTGTGGTTTTGGTTTGTCGTGTCATGTGAATTGTTGCATGGACGTTTGATGAAACAAACAGCCAAAACACGTTTTCATTTGATTTTTTTTGGGACCTGCAGTCATGGCTGATGCAGCAAGAGATGAGGGCGGTAGCCCGTGTTCGGTGGATTTTGGGGATGGCGATGAACTGTCGCCGCCCCCCGCCGATACGGATGACGAGCCTGGTGTCAGCCATGGCGGTGGTTCCGAAAACATCAGGGAGCCATCATGAGGCCAATGAGGGTTCACTCAGCCTTGAAGAGTTCAAGGAACTTCGAGGACTTCAGGAGAAACAGGCCCTTCAAGCTCCTCCACATGTACAGTGGTCCAAACGACCCTTTGGGACAGGCGATAAAGATCGAGGCGGCCAAGAACAGATTGGAAACCGTTGTCTTGAGCTTAGATAACAAAATCGATCAAACCCTGGATTTGTCCAAGCCTTCAAGTTCCGCGGCCATCAAACAAGAAGTTGCCAGGGGTGAATGGGATTACACACATGCAGGATTCCCGTGTGGTAGCTTCAGCATGGCTCGGCACAATGCAACCCCGGGGCAACCTGGTCCTGTCAGGGACAAGCTGAACATTTATGGATACCAGGGCAACACCCCGCAACAGCAGGCCGAAGCTGACAAAGGCACGAGAATGGCAGTGCAGGCGGGGGACATCTACCAGGAGCAAGTCAAGGCATGTGAGGCGAGAAGAGTCCCCCCGTTGGCAACTCTTGAGAATCCTCCAGGAAGTGAAGAATCAGGAGGAGCTTGGGATCTACCTGAACTTCAAAAGGCGCTGGAGGAAACACACGGAGTTAAAGTTCCCTACCATTCATGTGCTTTCATGGCAAGAGAAAAACAACGTTTTCTCAAACCAGGGGTTTGGGCAGGCAGGCTTTCAGGAATTGAAAAGCTTCAGAAGGTCTGCAAGTGTCCTGCGTGGATCAAACATGTGCCACTGATTGGAAAACAGATGACCTCGCTGGCGGCAGAGTACCCGCAGGGCCTGGCCGAAGCTGTGGCGAAGGAGGTCGTGGCCTCTTGGAAGAAGACGCTCAACTTGGAGTGGTGGCGTTATCAAATCGAGACAAAATCCCAGGAGGTTGACGAACTTCAAAAGAAGTGGCTCCAGAACGAGGACAACAAGAGCAAAGCAGCAGACACGAGGCCACCACCCCAGAAAAGAGCTGCTGCCATGGCCTTCAAAATCGACAACATCGAGAGTGATGACATGGCGAGCGGTTCCAAGACCATCCCAATCAAGGAGTTGAAAGAGCACCACAACTTCATGGCGGTGGGAGGTATGAGAAACCCTGCGAGGAGTGTCAGGAGATTAACTCAGCTCTCGGAAGTTGGAAAGAAAATTTCGAAGCTTTGGGAGGAATTTCAAGACTCGCACCCAAAGGTCCTAGAGGTTGCCAGACGATACGGCAAGGCAGACAACACCTTTGACGAGGAGCTGGTCGCCGAGTGGAAAAGGGCCCTATTGGACAACTTCACAAAGATCCGGGACAAGCCAATGGTTGTCAAGGAGAATTGGGAGTTCAATTCACCTCTACAAGCTGATCTTTGGCAAGCGTGGGGTGAAGAAGCTGCAGACCCCGACCTGTGCCTACATGACTTCATGAGGAGGGGGGCACCACTAGGCATGGAAGTGCCCATCCCACCAAGCGGAGTTTTCCCGCCAACGGTGGATCAGGAGGTTGTCAACTCGGATCCGGCTGGCGAGTTCGAGACCTTAAAGTTCCTGACGAACTACAAATCAGTTCGAGATCAACCTGATGAAGCCACGATAGAGATCAACAGGTATGTGGAGAAAAACTTTGCGAAGAGAGTAAAGTGGAGCTGGGTCAAAGACACCCTGGGAACAACGGGCACGGTGTCCAAAATGGCGCTGATTCTCAAGGAGAAGGAGGACGGCAGTGTCAAACGACGCATCATCCTGGACATGAGGAGAAGCTTTGGCAACTCCCGGGCGCGTGTGGAGGAGAGAATAACCCTCCCGAGACTTGTGGATGTCACGGCAATGCTCCAGGAGATGTGGAAAACCAGAGGGGGACCAAAGGGAAAAAGGGAAAACTCGGATACCGATGATTTCGAGTTCTATCTCCTGGACATGCAAGACGCGTTTTGCCATTTCCCCGTCATCAAGCAGGAGTTGAGGCATTGCATAACCCCCGACGAGCATGACGATGAGGCATTACTGTGGACAGCGATGCTCTTTGGCTACAAGGCCGCCCCACTTATAATGGGGAGGTTGTCGTCTGCCGTCGGAAGATTGCTACAAAGCATGCTGGACCCCAGAAAGGCCCAAATGCAAGTCTACGTGGATGACATCCTTCTGGCAGCCCTTGGAGACAAAGATGCACGTGAAAATCAACTAGCGGCCGTGTTGTATACGGCAGCGGCTTTCGGAGTGCAGATCAACTTGAGGAAGGGCGAGAGGGGGCGTCGAGTCACCTGGATTGGCTGCACCATAGAGGTCCCGGCGGTCGAGATTGGTGAGCCAGAAGTGGTGGTGCTCGGCATATCCAAACAGATGATCGACCAGGTCATCGTCACCCTCCAAACTTGGACTGGAGGGGGCATGGGCACGATCAAAGAACTTCGTGCCACCACAGGCCGTCTGTCATGGGTAGGCGGAGTGTTACCGAGACTGAGATGGACGGTGAACGTTCTGTATGCCACTTTGGCACAGGTGGAACGAGATCAGAAAGATGGGATGGAGGAAAGGAGAGCAGCAGCGCGTGAAGATACACGCAGCAAGACGGGTCTGTTCCCCATCAAGAGGCTGGGAGGTGTCCATCACTGGCTGCTGAAGTTGTTCGAGAACCCGGTGGAGCATCTGGTGAGAGTGGAAAGAATGAAGAAACCGCTGGTGTCCATGGGAATCATCACAGATGCTTCACCAAAAGGCTGGGGTGCCATCCTTGTGAAAGTGGTAGATGGACACCGGAAACAATTGGTGCCATTGGAGGCAGTAGAAGGCCTCATTTCAGAGGACGAGGCAAAGCTGCTGGAGGTGCCTTGGGGAGAATCAGCCTCGCAAGCGGTCATGGAAGCGCTGGCGATCCTGAGGGCAGTGGACAATGGGGCCACAAGCTACGCCTACGAGCTATCCTCATACGAGCCGATAGCTCAGTGGCGCTGGCAATGAGCCGCAAGCTGGCGTCCCCGCATCAATCCTTAAACTTCCTGGCGGCGGAACTGGCCTTGAGATTGGAAAAGTTTGAGATTCAGCGAGTGGTCCACCACCACTTGCGGGGATCGCTCAACGTGGAAGCGGATTGGCTGTCCAGGCTGTTGGAGCGTGGGGACAAACCCAAGCCTCCGGGGCTAGAGGGAGTCCGCCTCCAGAGGGCAGCACCGTGGAAGGCCAGCCATTTCTGGTTGAAAGCCCCGGGCGATCCCTCGGCAGGGGAAAATAGATTCCTGCCGCAAAGCAACATCTTTGATCACCTTGCAACCCGCTGAAAAAACCACAGCCGTTTTATCAGGGCTGGTTGAGGGTTTTGTCAGGGTCAGGGTTTTCATGTCGTTGCGGATCATGTTGTTTTGGTTGACTTCGGGTTTGATGTTGCTTTTGTAGGTTCTTTTCTTTCATCCCACTTTGTTTTGCTGCCCGGTGGGGTCCTTTTCACATTCAGTCCCGGGCAGATCATGGAGGTCCAAGCTGTTGATGCGTTTGGCCCCGCCCGTCACGAGGGAGGCGACGACGCGGTGCTATGGATCCTCCTGTGGGTCTTCTCTTTGGTGATAGCGTTCCTGGCGGGCGCTCTGTGTTGGAGACAATGTGGTTCGCGGCATTGCCACCAGGAGAGAGGGAGGGGCGAACAATGTCTAGAAGGGGAAAATCTGGACAAAATCAGCCCTCTCAGAAGCCCAGTGCACTTGAGCCCGCCGACTTCAAGAATCAGGTCGAGCAACAGTCCCACGAGGCGCAGAAGCAGCTACAGTACATCGAGGTCAAGTCACTCCAGCAGGAGTTCCAAGCCAAAAAGGTCGTTGAACAAGCAACCTCGAGACCAAAGACGAGGAGACCAGGGAGCAGCGCCAGAGGGGATAAGAGGAAAACCAAGTGCAACAGAAAGAGGAAAAGCTGCGTGGAGAGTAATGGAAAGCATGATGACCAACGCAGCGGGAAGTCCTTGGAAAAACGAGAAGGATTAGGCAAGGTGATAAACTTCGCCCTGAGTTCGAAATGGGTCGAGGCCGCAAGGATGAAGTTGAAGGAGAAGGTTTACTCCAACTCAACCCTGGCGACCAAGCAATCCAAAAGAAAGAGAATCACGGAGATCATGCAAAACTGCAACATCACCATCAAAGAGAATGGCATCTCGGCAGACGAGTTATTAACCCTGGCGGCAGTCTTGGGAGAGGCAAACATCAAAAGCGCCGACCAATATCTCGCGGAGGTAAAGTTGCTGCAGTTGGAGATGGGTATTTCCTGGTCTGACGTTTTCGAAAGGCAACTCTGCATGATGAAAAGAGCTCTCAAGCGTGACACCGGTCCTGACGCGAGGGCCAAAGAAGTCAATCCGGAACATATACCTCCGGAACTGTGGGAGCAAAAGTTCCAGCAGGCAGGGGTCCAGAACAGGCCGTGCTGGGCATATGCATGGGCAGTGATCTGGATGCTGAGATGCGTGGAGCTCACACAACTTCTGGCAGGTGACATCACGCTCAACTTCAACGAGGAGACGGTCACCCTGTTCATCCGAAAGTCCAAAATGGACCAGGCAGCGCAGGGTGTCAAAAGAACACTGAAGTGCTGTGGACAAGAAATTTGCGCCAGGCTATGCCCATGGAGCTTGGGAATCAGAATCCTGGCGGAGCACACAGAGGATGATGAGATGGCGCCATTGTTCCCGGACGTCAATGGTGTCAAGGTCCCCAAGATCAAGATAACAAAGAAGTGGATGGATGTCATCGACCCGGGCATGTCAGGTCACTCGGGAAGAAGAAGCGGTGCCATGTGGTATGCAAGAAAAGGTATGCCTATTTATGAGATAGGTACCCTTGGCAGGTGGAAATCATCCACCATATTCAGGTACATTGAGGAGGCACTTCAGGACATACCTTTGAACTCGTGTGTCACAAACTCAAGACCCGCGAGCAAGGTGGACGAGAGCGCCGCCCCAATTGAGGTACCAGATCTTCCACGTCTTCCCAAAACTCCCGGCGGTGAAGGAGCTCCGGTCACGCCAAAAGTCAAAGTGACCAAATCAAAAGTGAACGTGCCCGACCAACCATGGGCAGTTTCGACGGGGAGGTATGGCAAGATCTCCCACCGTGTGAGACGGGCATCTTGGAACCTGGGACTGTCTGCCTGGGATACATGGTGTGGGTGGCACTTTGCTGAAAGAAATGTCAAAGTCACCTTGACGCCCACATATCAGCAAGGCACACAGAAATGCAAAAAATGCGAGCAGCTCACCAGTCCCGCGACAAAGTCAGTGGAGAGATCAGTCTTGCGCAACTGGTGCAATTGAAAGATCCAACTGCTGTGGACAAAGATCTTCAGACTGTAAAGCTCTGCTGACCGATGCAGCAGGACCTCCGACCAAAACAGAAAGAACCTGGAGGGTGGGTGGGACTGCATGCAGCATTGAACGTTGTTGTTTCTAGAGTAAATACATATCTCATGGGTTTTCAGACCAAGCCTTTATCATTTTCCGTGGATATTTCATGAATTTTCATGAGGGTACAGCCAACATCAGCCAACAATACGGGGATATGATGGGAGAGACACACACACATGATATGGATTGTATATACACATAATGATATGGGATATTATGATTCTGGAATTAATCTGGATATACTATGAAGTATACCCCAACTGCCCTATTTCAACGACAGGTGGGGGGGTAGCCGAAAGACAACCAGCAACAAACACTGCCTTGTTTCAGGTTACTGTAGTCAATCAGTATATGATGTATATCCAGATATATTAGATAAAATCAGTAGGATATAAATAATGGATGTTTATAGGATATGATGAATGGCACTAACTACTCGATCGGGATTCCAGAATCTTTGCTAGGAATGCAATTAGTGGGATATTTAATGGGTACAGGACCAACCATTTTGTGCGGATATCTTATGGGGGTATAACCAACAATGTGGGGATGTAATATACAATTGAATACAATTCTATACAATGAGATGCAGTGGGACATAATAAGATATAATGGGATAGAATGATTGGGATATACATATACGTGTATATATATATATATATCTAGTGGATATCTCTGGGGTGAAACCGAACATGGATGAGATGATCTGGGGTTTCCTTCTCCAATTGGGAGGACCTCAAGCTATCATTCAAGTTCGTTGTCATTTTCAATTGGGAAACCAATGGTTTGGGGTACCCCAATTTCTTGAAACAACAATACACAGCCGTTTGTTTTGGGAGATCCACTTTTGACTGATACCTATGATCATATAAATTGATTAAATTCAGAGCAACGATACATTTCCAATTACATCACACCTTAGAACCCAGCACTTCTTTTGGCTTCTCACTCATTATATTTGTATATTATATATATATATATATATATATATATATATTATAGTATCACTTCTATAATCTGATATATAATTTACATATGTAGAATCGTCACATATTATATATTCATATTATGAAAGACACGTACACGTATTGAAGCACATATTGATGATGAAGCAACAGCTCCTTGAGCATCCTCCATGGTTCTTCCTCGCCGCTGAGGAAAAGATCAGTGCCCTCTTCGGGCTGGCGCCTGAGCTGTGAGAAGAAGCCCTGAGCTGTAGCAGATAGCACCAGATAGCACCAGATAGCACCAGATAGCACCAGATAGCACCAGATAGCACCAGATAGCACCAGATAGCA